>Ga0164318_10000091_pt1 | contig 49858 bp, 63 predicted proteins | sample GuaBasSedimGuay9_FD_113734 | JGI IMG/M metagenome (GOLD analysis project Ga0164318, IMG submission 113734) | Subseafloor sediment microbial communities from Guaymas Basin, Gulf of California, Mexico - Guay9, Core 4571-4, 0-3 cm | ecosystem: Environmental > Aquatic > Marine > Hydrothermal vents... | reverse complement strand
TTTACTAAATTACCAAAACTTTGATGAGCTGTTTTTTTTAACTCTTCAAGAGAAATTTCTTTATCCACCAGTATCATTGATAACTTTTTACTTCATACAAAAGTTACGGTTACTCAGTTATACAATGTAGTTGGACTTTACAGAAAATCGGTATTTTTCCTGCAATTAATGTTGTGGTAGCTCTGCCCGCCTCTTGTGGTGTAAATGCTTGAGTCATTTGAGCTATTTGAGGAGGTTGCCAATAATATGTAGAGGTGCTAATCAAAGTATAACTTTTAACTGAAACTCCTGCTGCCTCAGCAATAGCTTTAGCATTAGAAATTGCATCTTTAACTGCTAATTTTAATGCTTTGCGTCTCTCCTGAGAATCATCCTCCTTGAAGAAAACTACTTTCTCTATAATATTTACGCCGTTTCTTAATGCCGTGTCAATAACATAAGAAGCATTCTTAGATAAAATAAGAGGATCTTTATCTTTTAAAAGAACAGTAAAATTTTGTGTCACTTTATAACCAATAATTTTAGGCAGCCGACCTGCTTTTGCTGCTTCATAAGTCGGTTCTTTAACTAAAGAAACATTGTAACCGGGAGCTTTAATCAACATCTCTTTTATTTTGAGTGCTTTCAAAGCAGCTACAGCTTTCTTCATTTTTGCTGCATTTTCTTTATGAGCTGCGTCAATTGTCTCCTGAAGAGTCTCAATACCCAAAAATATTCTTGCTCTATCTGGATTTACCCAGACTGTCGCTTCTCCAGCAGTAGTAATAATTTTCTTCTCCTGTTTTATTTCTTGAGCTTTAACCAAAAAAGTGATAAATAACGGCATTAAAGATAATAAAAAGAAAACCCTTTTCATCCTTCCCCCTTTTTATAAAACTTTACCTCTCGGGAGGGCGGGATTTGAACCCGCGACCCCTTGGTCCCAAACCAAGTGCGCTAATCCAGACTGCGCCACCTCCCGGGTAGGAAATTAAATTATATCAAAAATCCACCTATTTTCCAGATAGTTAAATCCCTTCCTCATATTCTAACAATTTTTAGGTATCTTGCATCAGAGATATCTTGCTCTCTTTTTAATAAAATCATGTATTTTACCCCGAACCACAGAAAGCCACCCCGCTCTTTCAAGGAAAAGGCGGGGTAAGCCCGTGTTCGGGGGTTACAGGAACTTTAGGTTTATATCCCCATTTCTCCATTAGATTGATAAATTTTTTTAGATTCAGATTTTTATCTTCCATCTAAGAAGCATATCAAGGCCACGCATCTGGAAGAATATCATGTAAGTTTACTCTACCATCAACTATTATATACTGATACCTTTTTATGAAATTCTTCCAATATCTCAACAAAATCTTTCTTTTCTTTCATGATGATTTTTATCTCTATAGCTCTTCTTTTTTATAAGCAAGACTCTTGTAAGCTGCTGCGGTTGTCGCACCTAACCATGGTGTAACTACCAGAATATTTACTAAATAAGGAATAAGGCCTGCTCCAATAAGCATAGCGTTCTGTCTTTGTAATCCAGAAGAAAATGGCCACGTTAAAAAACTCAAAAGGATAGCTATGGTCCAGACGCCGAAAAGTTTACCTTTATGCCCCTTCGTTATCTTGCCGCTGAATCTGATAGATTCTCGAGGTGACATTTGTTTATCCATAACCGCAAATAAACTCAAACCATACTTTAAAGACCAGATTATACCCGGAATAATAAATAAAATACATCCACCCAATATAATAAGCCATAGAAGAATAAAGGTTGTCCACGATGCACCAAAACGGGAAAAAGCACTAAAGATATCCAACATCTCAACATCATCATCGCCTCTTACGAGCCTAAAGCACAGGAAATTCCATCCTACTATTAATACTGGCCCGACTGAAAGCTGACCGAGGAGCGCAATCAATGAACCACCAGGTACAAAAAAATTAATCAATGTAAGAATAAAGTAGAAAATAGACAATATCACTGCCCCTCCAATAATTGTCTTTGGATTCTTCTTAAATGTGCTCCAGCCACAAGAGAACCAGCTACCAAGCGTCAATTCAGAAATTTCACTCATTACAAGGCCTCCTTTCTATTTCTTATTCCTTATCTTAAAGAGTTCTACAAACCCAAACTTTTTTATTTTTATCTTAAACTTCATACATTACTAATCAGTAGCATTCTAATTTAACATAATTAAAAAGTCAATCTTAACAACCTCTGAAAAAAATTCTGCACAAAAAAGGTTCAACCTCTTTTGTGCAACATTTCTTTCTGGAAACTTACACATAAATTCACGACCGTGAGCTTATATGTAAGTTATCGTCTTTAAAATAAAGGTTTATTTTTGCAAACTATTTCTATATTCCTTAGTTCAACCTCGTAGGTTGAAGTTGGTCTTCTTGGTTAATCAACACTACTTTTAGATAAATATTGGGAAAGGAATTTTTTGAGTTTAGAAAACGCTTGTGCACGGTGACTAATTTTATTTTTTTCTTCTAAAGAGAGTTGGGCTACTGTTTTTTTGTATTTTGGTAAAAAAAATACTGGGTCATAACCAAAACCACACCTTCCCTCTATTTTTTCATGAATTTTACCTTTAAGTTTGCCGGTAAATTTTTTTATTAATTTTCCATTCTTAACTAAAGCTAAAACAGATACAAATTGAGCATTTCTATTTTTTTTATTTTTAAGAAGACGTAAAAGTTTAAGATTATTTTCTAAATCAGAAACGTTTTTGCCGGCAAATCTTTTAGAAAAAATACCTGGACGATTATTTAAACTTTCTACCTCTAATCCTGAATCTTCCCCTACAACTAAATCCTGAGGGAAAATTTGTGAAACTTTGAAGGCTTTCTTAAAGGCATTTTCAAAAAAAGTTTTTCCATCTTCTTCTATTTCTAAATGAGGAACCATCCTGCTTAGATAGGAAATTTTTAAGTTTAATCCTTTTAAGATATCCTTTATCTCCTTAAATTTATTTTTATTTTTTGTAGCAATTATAAGACGCATCAAAAAGTTAAAATATCTTTAAATAAGTTTCTCTCCCAATCAATTATTTCCTCAATTCCTTTTTCTGCTAAAGAAAGTAAAATATCTAAATCTTTTCTGGAAAATGTTTTCCCCTCCGCTGTTCCCTGAATCTCAACAAATTCTTGAGAAGCATTCATTACTATATTCATATCTACATCTGCCTCTACATCTTCCTCATAAGTTAAATCTAAAATATATTGATTATGCCAAACACCCACACTTGTTGCTCCCAAAAAATTATTAACCGGTAATGTCTTTATAACTCCTTCTTTAAAAATTTTATTTAAACAGTCAACCAAAGCAATAAACCCTCCCACAATAGATGTTGTGCGTGTTCCTCCATCAGCACAAACTACATCGCAATCTATCCATATAGTTTTCTCTCCCAGCTCTTTCAGATTAACTACACTGCGTAAAGCACGTCCGATGAGTCTCTGAATTTCGTAACTACGTGAAGAGGTTCTATCTCTTAAATTACGCATTTGTGTTGAGCGAGGAAGCATCCTGTATTCAGCAGTCACCCAGCCAGAACCACTTCCCTTTAAAAAATGAGGGATATTCTTCTCTAAGCTTGCTGTGCAAATAACCTTGGTATTTCCTGCCTCAATAAAACAGGAGCCTTCCGCATATTTTATAAAATTCCTTTGCACTTTAATCTTTCTTATCTGGTCTAACTTTCTTTTATCTTTTCTCACATCTACCCCCTTATTGAATTTCCTTCTGTATCAATCCCTACAATGAGAGGAAAATCCTCCACCTCAAACTCATATATTGCCTCACTACCTAAGTGAGGGAAAGCTATAAGCCTATATTTTTTTACTCTTTCTCTTAAATAAGCACCGCAACCGCCATAAGTTAAAAAATAAACACTTCTATATTTGCGACATAAATCTCTTACAAAGAGATTCCTTTCGCCTTTACCAATAGTTGCTGAAATTCCTTCCTTAAGCAACCTCTCTAAATAAATATCCATACGTCTTGATGTTGTCGGCCCACAGGCTCCCAGTGTTTTTCCTTTAAAATTTGGACCACAATAATAAATTACCTGCTCATTTAACTTTATAGGAAGTTTCTTTTTCTTTTTTATTAATTCTACCAATAACTGCGAAGATCTATCTCTCATTGTATAAATTTTTCCCGATAAATAAATCTCATCTTTAACTTTAAGTTTTACCAAATCCTTTTTTAAAAGTGGGGTTTTTAATCTTATTATCATATTTAAAAATTAATTTTTACTGTAGCACTTCTTAATGCATGACAACTTATATTTACTCCTACAGGAACTCCGGCAATATGAGTAGGATACCTTTTTATCCTTACTGCTAAAACTGTGGGGCCCTTTTTCTCTATTATACCAATCCCCAAGCTATTAATTTTCTTAACCAGGCTTTTCTCCCATTTAGCTAATTCTTTGTCTTTATTAGGCCGGGATAAATCCTCACAAAGTGCTTTTTTTGCCAAAACTAAAGCGAAACTGGCATCCCCTCCAATTCCTATACCAATAAAATAAGGAGGGCAGGCATCAATATCGGCATTTTTAACTGTCTCTATAATAAAATTATCTATCTCTTCTCTCTTTGCTGAAGGAGGAAAAACTTGAAGAGCTGATTTTGCCTCCGATCCGAAACCCTTAGGGAAAATAGTTACTTTAAGGCCTTTAGCTGAGGTAAATTCAATATGAAAAATCTTGGGAGTATAACTTAATTTCCCCTCTTTATCAATTGTTGACTTTCTAAAACCGGCAGTTTTATATCCCGAAATTACTCCTTTATTTATCTTCTCTATTAAAGAATAATTTAAATTAACGTCTCTGCCTACCTCTAAAAATACCAAAGGAAGTCCTGTATCCTGACAAAGAGCTATTCTCTCTTGAGAAGCTATTTTTGTATTTTCCATAATTATCTTAAATATTTTTTTCACCTTTTCATTCTTCTCCTTACGCAAAGCCTCTTTAAGTAAAATCTTCACATCTTTCCTCAACTCAATATTTGCCTTAATAGCAATTTCTTTTATTATTTTTTCTAAATTCATCTCAATTTTAAAAATTTGTGGACTTGAGGTAAAATTCTTGCTTCTATATTTTTCTCATTTAAATACTTCTGAATTTTTAAACATTTTTTTATTAAATTTTTACTTAAAACATTTGTATCCGGTTGAAGGTATAAAATCTTTTTTTTATCCAAAAGAAACTCAGCCAATTTTTTTATATCGTTAAACGATGTGGATAAAGTTATTACTGTTTTAAAAAAAATCTCTTTTTTTCTGCCAATATCAAAAAAATTTTGATGCTCATACCAGAAAGATTTCCTCATTCCTGTAGAGCTTTCCAATTTTAAGTCCATAGAAATTACATCTATGAATTTAATTATTTTTTTTAAATTTTCATAAAGAGTGCCGTTAGTTTCTAAATACAGCTTGAAATCATCCTTCTTTAAAAAAGGTAAAAAATCCTTTAAAAATTCTACCTGGCAAAGAGGTTCTCCTCCGGTTAAAGAAACGGATTTAATTTTAAATTTGTTTATTTTTTTTCTTACCTGAAGAGGAGTATAAATTTTATAATATTTCAGTTTTGTATCACAAAAAACACAATTTAGGTTGCAACCAAAAAAACGGATAAAAATCTGTCTTTTACCCACATATTCCCCTTCTCCCTGAATACTTTCAAATAGAGAATTTATTCTTGCCTGCATCTTTTAAGAAGAGGATCTACTAAACCTAACTGGGAAAAAGCATTGATACGAAACCGACAGCTATCACATCTATTGCACGGGAGCCTGCCTCCCTTATAACAGGACCAAGTAAGATGAAAAGGCACACCTAAATCTCGCCCTAACTTAATTATCTCTTTTTTACTCTTATTTATAAGAGGAGCTTCAATATTAATCCCTTTCCCTTTAAGGCCTAAATTTAATGTTCTCTCCATTGATGCAAGAAATTCTTCCCGGCAATCAGGATATCCAGAATAGTCCTGGATATGGGCACCGATGAAAATTTTTTTTGCTTTTATAGATTCCGCTAAAGAGGCAGCGTAAGATAAAAAGATAATATTTCTTCCTGAGACATAGGTAGAAGGAATTTCTTTTTTTTCTAAATTGCGATTTAAAGGAATTTTTATATTTCTCGTAAGGCTTGATTTTGTCCAGGAAATATCTATCTTTACCAGAAAATATTTTATTTTATTTAATTGAGCAATACGTTTAGCGCAATTTATCTCTTTTTTATGCCTTTGCCCATAATCAAAAATTAAAGCATATAATTTATATCCATATTTCTTCGCTAAATATAAAACAACTGTAGAATCAATACCTCCTGAAAGAAGAATTACTCCTTTATTTTCTCCTCGTATGTTGCGCATGAATCCTCCTTTTCCCATACAGAGACCCTAATTAATTTGCAATCCTGAGGAAGAATTTTTTTTAATTGGGAAAATGTATAAAAAGCCAACTCTTCTGAGGTGGGGTTTCTTTCTTTAAAATATTCAATTTCATTTAAAACTTTATGGTCTAATTTCTCCAGAACCTTGTTAAGTTTTTCTTTCAATTCTCCAAAATCCATTATAAATCCTGAAGAATTTAATTTTTCTTTTGAAATCTCTACTTCAACCTTCCAGTTATGTCCATGTAAAGATTCGCACTTTCCCTTATAATTTCTTAAAAAATGTGCTGCGCTAAAGTAAGAGATAACTTTTATTTTATACATTTACCAAATGAACTTGTTTTCTTTTTATGCCTTTTTTAAGAAAAAGTTTTGCTGTTTTAAAAAATCCATCTTGATCATCAGTAACATAAAATCTATAAAAAGGTGTATTTTTGTTACTTAAAAGATTCCATCTCTCAAGAAGCAATTTGGTTTCCTCAACAACTGAACTTGCAGAATCAACCAATTTTACTCCCTTAAGATAAGAAGAAATTTCTTTTTTTAGAAGAGGGTAATGAGTGCAACCTAAAATAAGTGTGTCAATTCTGCCTTTTAATCTTCTAAGATAAAAATTGACTATTGCTTGTGTAATTTCTCCTCTAAGAAATCCTTCCTCAACTAAAGGGACAAACAAAGGACAACTTAAAGAATAAACTTCTGCCTTCTTTTCTTCTTTTAAAATTAATCTCTTATAAATTCCACTTTTAATTGTTGATTTCGTCCCAATTACTCCTATTTTTTTATTCAAAGAAACCTTAATTGCTTTTTTTACTGCTGGCTCTATCACGCCTATTATAGGCAAAGAGAATATCTTTTTAAGATAATCCAAGGCTAAACTTGACGAGGTATTGCAGGCAATAATAACAATTTTTACCTTTTTCCTTAAAAGGAATAAAATATTCTCTATCGCAAAACGGATAACCGTTTTTTTAGATTTGTTCCCGTAAGGAAGGCGAGCCGTATCACCCAGATAAATAATACTCTCTGAAGGAAGCATTTTCTTTACCTCCTTAAATACAGTTAATCCTCCCACCCCCGAATCAAAAATACCAATGGGGCTATTTCTGGACAAATTTTTCGTATCGATCATTTAGAGCAGATACTGCTAAAGAAATAGCACGAGCAACTTGCCTTTGATAACGCCTGCTTCTTAAAAGCCTCTCCTCATAGTAATTACTTAAATAACCAATCTCTACCAGAACCGAGGGAACATAGCCGTATTTTAAAACATAAAATTTAGCTCTTTTAGGAGCGACTTTAAATCCCATTTCTTTAAATACCTCTACCAAGCAATTTGCAAATTCTCCCGAAATAGTATTGTTGCGGTAACACAATGTTTGCCAAAATCTTAATGAGTAGTTATCTCCTTCTTTTTTCGCTAAATAAAATGGTTTTAATTTTTTGCTGAAATAAGGGGAAAGATAATATATTTCTACCCCTCTTATATAACGATTACGATTAGAATTAGCATGAATACTTATAAAAAGATCTGCGCCTTTCTCTTTAGCAAATCTTGTTCTTTCTTCAAGGGAAAGAAATTTATCTTTATCTCTTGTAAGATAAACAAGGAATCCTTTTTTCTCTAATTCTTTCTTTAAAATCTTTGCTATTTTTAAATTCACATCTTTTTCCTTTAAACTCCAAGGAGAAATTGCTCCTGGATCTTTTCCTCCATGCCCGGGGTCAATAACAATTGTTTTGATAGAAAAACTTTCCAGTTTTAAAAAAGGAATTTTTTTAGAAATTATACCTTTTAATTCCAAAGGAACATAGATTTTCCCCTCTTGATAAAAAGGAGGGCTTTTAAGGGAGGAAAAACATCCATTAAAAAATACTACGGAAGAATCTAAAAGCAGGCGAATATTTTTACCTTTTCCTTTTAAATAAATAATATCATCCAAGGTATTGAAAGAATAATCCAGGTTATTTTCCTGGCAAAATTTTTCCAGCTCCTGGTAGGCAGGTATGTGAAGCACAGAAGGTCTTCTGGGAATACTTACACAACCAAGGAAAAAAATAACCAAGAAAAAAAATATTTTTCTCATATTCCCAGGATTAATTGCGCTATTTCAAAATAAATAAAGATTCCCACTACATCAACAATAGTAGTGATTAAAGGTCCGCTCATCAATGCCGGGTCAAACTTTAATTTTCTAAAAAAGAGAGGGAGGGACGCCCCGATTATTGCTGCCAGAGTTATAGTTATACCTAAGGATATTCCCACAGAGATGCTTAAAAGCCAGTTGCTTTGCTGAAAAAAGACGCGAATTATCCCCACCAGAGTTAGAATTACCCCAATAAAAACACCTATTAAAGATTCTCTAAAAATTACTTTAAAGAAATCTTTTAAAGCAATCTCTCCAATAGCTAAACTTCTTATAATTAAAGTTGCAGATTGAGTCCCGGCATTTCCTCCTGTATCAATAAGAATAGGGATAAAAAAACTTAATGCTACCCATCTCTGTATCGCTCCTCCATATTTTTGCAGAACTATACTGGAGAAAGATTCTAAAAGTACAAGAATTATCAACCAGAAACTGCGTTTCCAGACGACACTAAAAAAATTTGCCTCCAGATACGGCTTCTCTACGGGCAAGACAGCGGCAATTTTTTCAAAATCTTCTGTTGCCTCATCTTCTAATACATCTACCAAATCATCAAAAGTTACAATTCCTAAAAGTTTATTTTGATTATCTACAACAGGAAGGGCTATTAAATCATATTTTTTAAAAATATTGGCTGCCTCTTCTTTATCTGTATAAACATTCACTTTTATCACATCTTTATTCATAATCTGGGAAATCTTGATATCAGGATGGGCAAGAACTAATTTTTTTAGCGAAACCACACCTTTAAGTTTTTTTTCTCTATCCAGGACATAACAGTGATAAATCGTCTCTTTCTTAACTCCTACTTTTCTTATATGTTCTAAAGCCTCAAATTGAGTCATATCTTCATAAAGCTGAACATAATCAGGAGTGACAAGCCTTCCTACAGAATCCGGAGGATAATTGAGAATTTCTACAGCTATTTTTCTTTCCTCAGGGGATAAAAAATTTATAAATTTTTTAACTAATTCCGCGGGCATCTCTTCAAAAAGATTCGTTCTATCATCCGGTGACATCTCATTAAGTAATTCTTTTGCTTCCTGGCTATTAAGAGATTTAAGAAGTTCCTCTTCGTCCTCTGAAGGGAGATATTCAAACACTTCAATTGCTTTCTGAGGAGGAATCATACGAAAGATGAGCAATTTATGATATGACCTCTCCAGCGAAGAAATTATACTTGCTATATCTTCGGGATAAGGAGGCAGAAGTTCTTTTATAGAAAGAAAATCTCTTTTCTCAAGTAATTCTTTAACTTTTTCTGCTAAATCTTCTCTCTTCTTTTCTTCCATTTTTTTATCTTAAGGATAGAATTATTATACTAAAAATGTATTCTAACCCCAAGAAATTAATTAGTTTGAATCAAAAAGAAGAAGCAAATCCAGGAGGGCATGCTCCTGTATCAGGATCAGCCTGCTCACATATTATCTTTCCCGTCTCATCTCCAATCTTTAAGGTATACCCGCAATGCCTTCCACAGCGAAAGTTATTCCTCTGAATAGAAACTACCTCCCTTTCTACACCATCTCCATAAGAAGGGGTATGTAATTGAGGAAGATTAAAAAATTTTCCTGAAGGAATTTTCACATCCACCTCGTCAAGTATATTAGTAAAACGACCATGCTCAACATAATATCTTAGTTGAGCATTCCTTAAAATCCCTAAAATATACATACCCTCGGAAGCGCGCATCTTCTCTGCTACTCTGAAAAATTGATAAATAGCAAGGGAGGAAAGAATAGAAATGATAATAACTACAACAAGAACCTCTACTAAGGTAAATATTTTTCTCATTAGTCTTGTTTTTATCATACTATTTTTCTGTGGTCAAGAATTTGTTATTAAATGTTTGCGTCCCCGAAATTGATATAACTTTAACCCATTTTAACTCTTCAAAGAATTTATCCTAATTTTTTTATATTTTATTTATGAAGTGCTGTAAGTTTACAAAATAAGCAATGCTTGATTTGTAAACTTAGAATTCTTTGTCCCGGGGAGGAAGATTAAGTTTCTTAAAGCTTCAGACGCATTCTTATTAAATAAAACTTTATTGAAATAAAATAAAAATTGAATTATCCTATAAAAAATGCGGATATTGGCAATAAACCCCTGGATTGTAGACTGTGCGGCATATGATTTTTGGCTTAAGCCCTACGGATTTCTGGTGCTTTTAACTTATCTTAAAAAGAAGAATATAGAGATAGATTACATTGATTGTTTAGATAAAAAAATCAAAAAAGACAGCTTAGGCAGAGGAAAATTTTACTCAGAAGCCATCCCTAAACCGGAGATTCTAAACGATATCCCTCGTAAATTTAAACGTTACGGGATAAGCGTTGAGGAGTTTAGAGCCAAAATTAATGATAAACGAACGGATTTAATTCTTATTACTTCCTCTATGACCTATTGGTATTTAGGGATAAAAGAGGTGGAGAAAATATTAAAAGAAAATTTTGACTCTTCCCCAAAGATTTTGGGAGGGATTTATCCTGTATTAGTTCCCGAACATGCAGAAAAAAATTTCCCTTCTTTCCACATTTTCTCCTCTTCTTCCTTAGAAGAACTCTTCTCTTCCTTAAATATCCCTTTTAACAATTACGAATTCTACACCACTCTTCCTATTTATGAAAACTTTTACCACACCTTAGATTATGTAGTTTTAAGAACCAGCTGGGGCTGTCCATTTAACTGTAGTTTTTGTGCCATAAAAAAACTATTCCCTTCTTTCCTACGTCTACCTAAGGCAAAAATAATCGAATTTATTACTAAATATTACGAAAGGGGGGTTAAAAATTTTGTCCTTTATGATGACGCTTTTCTATATCCTCCCCAAGAAGCAAGAGAACTTTTAGAAGAGATTAAAAAATTAAATTTAGATATAAAAATTCATACCCCTAACGCATTACATTTGCGTTTTTTAGATGAGAATTTAGCTTATCTTTTAAAAGAATGTGGATTCTTTAATCCCCACTTTGGCTTAGAAACACTTAATCCTGAACTACAAAAAGAATGGGGAGATAAAGTAAATAAAAAAGAACTTTTGCAAGGTATAAAATATCTAAAAAAGGCGGGGTTCCGGGAAGGAGAATTTAGCATCTATTTACTTTTAGGGTTCCCCCAACAGAATTTAGAAGAGTTAAAAAAAGATATTGAATTTCTCCACCGTCTGGGAGCGAAAATCTCCTTGGCTGAATACTCTCCTACCCCGGGAACCAGATTATTTGAAGAATATAAAGAAGAATTAAAAGAGCCTCTTTTACACAATAATTCTATTTTTTATTTTTTTAACAAGGAGATGGAAAAACTCTTTGAGATTAAAAATTTCACTCGCCAGTTAAACAAAAGATTTCTCTAAACTTACAGTTATAAAACCAAGCTCCCTCCTGTATTTATCTCTATAAAATCATCTTCAAAAACTTCCCTAAAATAAGTAATTGCTGAATAACCTGTGCAATGGGAAGGCCCAACTTTTTTTACTTTTCTTCTTAACTCCTGGACAATAAATCGTATAAATCTTTCTTCTTTATCTAAAAGATGGAAACCTCCAATTATAGCTATTATCTCCTTTTTAAAATCAAAACTTATCTTTTCTACTATATTTAAAATTCCCGGATGAGAACACCCACATAATACTATTAAAAAATTGTCTTTTTCCATAACTAAAAAATGTTCACTTAAAGGTTTTTCCTTATAATTTGCTATTAATTCTCCTGAAGAATAAATCCCCTCCTCTATCTTTAAAATATTTTTTACTTCCACCAAATTTGCCCCCTTCTCTTTTATACTTTTTTTGAACTCTTGAGAAGAAGACTTACCTACATATACATCAACCTGATTATTAATCTTCAAAAGCCCCTCCAAGCCTCCTGTATGATCCCAATGCTGGTGAGAAATAAAAATCTTTTTTATTTTTTTTAGCTCTATTCCTAAAAGGCCGGCATTGTGTTTTAAATATTCAAAATTTTCTCCTGTATCAAAAAGAATTTCCTCATTAACAAGAAAACTTAATCCCCAGCCGGTTAAAAAATCCTCGTGGATTTTATCTTTATCCAACAATATATCTAATTTCATTTTCTTGCCCCAAAAATAAATCTTCCTATTCTTATCATATTTGCCCCTTCCTCAATGGCAACAGAAAAACTATCACTCATCCCCATAGAAAGATACTTTAGTTCCTCAAGCTCTTTATATTTATTCTTTATCTCCTCAAAGATTTCTTTTGTTTTTCTAAAATAGGGACGCAATTTTTCCCTGTCTTTTAAAAAAGGCCCCATAGTCATCAACCCTGTAAGTTTTATATATTTAAAATCTTCTTTTAAAAATTTATCTATAAACTTGACAATATCCTCAGGTAATACTCCACTTTTCTGAGGCTCTGAAGCTATATTTATCTCAATCATTACAGGCATAACTTTATTCAATTTTTTGCATTCTCTATCAATAAGCTCAGCCAATTCAGTTGAATCAAGAGTCTGTATCAGGTCAAAAATTTTCACTGCTTTCTTAACTTTATTTTTCTGAAGATGACCAATTAAATGCCAACTTATTTTTTTGTCTAAGAAGGATAAAGCTACTTTTTTTCTCTCTGCCTCCTGAACATAATTTTCTCCAATAATTTCTATTCCTGCCTCTATTACTTCTTTAATATCTTGAGGGCTTCTTTTTTTTGCTGCTACTACTACCTCCACATAAGAAGGTATCCTTGAGAAAAGCTCTTTTACTTTTTCTTTAATCATTTTGCTAAAAAATATATTTTTTTATCTTTCTCAACTCTCTCTACTATCCCTTTCTTTAAAAGATTTCGGACAGCATCTTCTAATATTTTTTTATCTGTGCCAAAAGCAGTTGCCAGATCCTCAATTGTTTGCGGTCTGTTCTTTAAAGAATTAAGAATTATTTCCTTCTCCATTATTCTTCTCTCCCCACCTTTAGTCTTTTTTAATTTTACAATTTCACAGTTCTTCCCCAGAATTGTTTTAAATTTTCTCACAATGCTATAAGAGGGTGTAAAATTTATTTTAGAGGAAGGGTTTGGCCTTAAGGGAAGATTGAGCTGGACTTTATCAGGATTTATTTTTTTAATTATTTTTTTAAATTCATAAGCAATTTCTTCCTTATCATTAAAATCCTTAACCAGCATAATCTCCAGCCAGAATTTTATACTTTTATAATCTTTTCTAAATTCAATCAATCCCTCAACAATTTTAGAAAAAGAAATTTTTTTATGAGGAGAGTTTATCTTTTTAAAAAGTTTCTCTTGAGGGGCGTCTAAGGAAGGAATAATCAAATCAATGTTTTTAAGCTCTTCCCTTATTTCTTTCTTATAAAGAAGTGAAGAATTGGTAATCAAACAAACTGGATGTTTATCTTTTATGACTTTTTTTATTATTCCAATTAATCTATCTAAATTTTTATGCAGTGTGGGCTCGCCGCATCCTGAGAAGGTTATATAATCAATTTTTGGGTTACGTTTAATTATTTCTTTAAATTCTTTTTTAAACTGAGAAAAATTAACTAAAGAAACCCTCTCAATCCTTCTTCTTCTTGTTCTACCTAACTGACAATATACACAGTTAAATGAACACAACTTTTTGGGAAATAAATTAATTCCCAAGGAAAACCCTAAGCGTCTTGAATATACTGGTCCGTAAAAATATTTCATTTTAATCTTTTAATAAAAACGTCTATTCTTTTATCATAAGGAAATTCCTTTTTCATCTTTTGATAAATAGATAAAGCTAAATTATTCTTACCTAAGTTTCTATAACAAATTGCCAACCAGCGATAAGCTTCCCAATTCTTCTCATCCTGAGCAAGAGCGAAATAAAACCATTTTACAGCCTCTTGATAATTTCCTTTTCTTACTACATAGAACCTACCTAAGTTTAGGTATCCTCGAGGGCTAAGAGGCTCAATCTTTATCATTTTTTTATAAACAGAAATAGCTTTCTTACGCTCTTTCTTTATCTCAAATATCTCCCCCAATCTTTCATAGGCAGGAAGAAATCGAGGAAAAGCAATTAAACATTTTCTTAAATGAAAAATGGCCTGATTTTCATCTTCTATATTCAAAAAAGAGAGAGCACGATTATAATTCTGCCGGGCAATTTCTGGCCTTAAAATAAAAAGAATAATTATACCCAGGATAAGGAATAATACTCTTATACGAACATCCAAAACACCCTCTTTTATGTATGTTCTTCTTAAACTATCCATAAAAGGTAAACTCCTAAACAGAAAAGCAAAGTTCCAGAAATTGCCTGAATATAAGTTTCCAACGTTTCCATATGAGGCAAAGTAAATCTTAAGATGCTTCCAAAAAGACCTATTAGAAAAATGGGGAAGCTTTGGCCTAAAGCATAAGTAAGAAAAATTGATAAAGCATAAAATAAGTTGCCTCTTATAAATACCAAAGAGGCAATAATTAAAAGCACTGGACCACAGCAGGGACAAACAGGGGCTTCAAAAAAAGCAAAAATTATTCCAAAAAATAAAGCAGTGAAAAAATTAACTTTTTTAAAATCCTTTTGTCTTAGCCTGCATCTTGTTTGAGAAAAATTAAAAAATGGCAAAAAATCTAAAAGAGCTAATCCTATTCCAACAAGCAAAAGCCCAGAAATAAAATAGAAATAAGTAGTAATTCTTATAGAGGTATAAAGAAAATGAATTCCCAAGCCTAAAATTATTCCCAGAAATGTATAGGCAATAACTAATCCTCCAATAAATCCTGAAAGAATAAAAAAAGAAGCTTTTTTTGAAGAAGAAACTCCTCCAATATAACCTAAAACTACAGGAACTCTAACTAAAGTGCATGAAGAAAGGCTCAACAAGCCTGCTCCCAAAAATACTAAAAAAAAAGTAAGAGGAGAGCCTTCTTTTACAGTGTGAATAATTAAATTTTGAATATTCATTACAGGCCTAAAGAATGAAGAAAAAATCCTATTCCTAAACCAATCAATAAATTAAAAATTTTTATCAAAATTGAATCTTTAAAAGAATAAGAAAGCAAGGGAAGCATTCCATGGCCATCCTGAACAATGGAATTGGCGACAAGCACAGAGAAGGGAATTAAGCCTTTTGAAAACATTGTTACAAACATAAGATGGGGTCCGCTTTCAGGAATTATACCTAATAAAGAGGCTGAGATAAGAATAAGAAACATATGTGATTTTACAAAACCTTCCAAATTCCAGAATTTAAGTCCAACATCTACAAGAAGTAATGCAGAAAATGTCCAGATAAATACCCTTCCCAGGTGTTTTTTGATAATATGTTCCCAGATATGTTTTTCTAAGTAGTGCTCAGAAGATGTTAAAATCATAAATATTACCAAAAGAATCAGGCTTATAAATGTAATTCTCTTCCATCCCCAATTATGCGGTCCGATTATTCCCAGAATAAAACCCAAAAGAGAAACCACCAGAATAAAAAGAATCAAAAATCGGTTAAAAGAAATTCTTCTCAGGTGCTCTATTGTTTCTTTAAAGGTAAGGCAGCAACAAGACTCATCTTGATGAATAGAGGGAATTTCACACTTTAGGGATGGTTTTATTTTTAAAGTAGCAATTGCTTTATCTACCAAATAAGCAAAAATTATTCCTAAGATAAAAAGAAATAAAAACAAAAGCAAAGCTTTATGAGGAAACATCGCCAGCATTACAAATGCCTCATCACCAGAAGTAGCAATCATACACCCCGTTATTGCTCCAAAAGAGATTAAACCATGGGTATATAAAGAAACACTCATAAATGCTCCCAGACACCCAGGGGTTGCTCCCAAAAATGAGGCAATTGAATACTGAAAAAATTTGTTTCTCTTTATCAGTCTATCCATTTTCCCTTGAGTAAAAACACTTAAGTAATCAATAAATACCATCATCACAAAAACAAAGATTGTAATCATCGTCGCGTGTTCTAAATTGTAGATAAAAAGTTCCATCTTCTTTTATTTAGCTTTAAGCTTTCTTTTAAGAGAAGTAATTTTCCCTTCCATAGTTAATTTTTTATCCTTGCGGTCATCAATTTTTATTGTCGTTACTACCCGCTGTGTTTTTAATAAAACTTCTTCATGCATTTTTTGGGCAATTTTAAATAATTTTTTTAAAGAATCTGCCTCAATTATTGTTCCCATTGCAGTAATCTGATATTTAATTTTCTTTTCTTTTTCTAAAATTTTTGTACAACTGGCCACATATTTACTTACTGAAGCTGTCTTTGTCCCTAAAGGTATAACACTAATTTCTAATACAGGCATATCACCCCTTTATTATTCCTACCCCAATAAAAACTCCCCACTTGTTTCTCTTTGGTGGATGAGGGATTACAGTTTTCCAGACAATTTCTGTATCATCCTTTTTTAATTTATTTATCATATTTAGCAATTCTTTTACCGAGAAAAATTTTGCTTTTTTGTATAAACTATTCTTTTTCCAAAGAACCTCAATCTTTCTTTTCATCCCCAACCAGGAAAATTTGTTTAAAACTCCAACAAACACTTTTTTTCTTGCCACGCGCATCGCTTCTTTTAAAACTTTTTCTGGATTATGGATAAATTCTAAAACAGTTATAAGAGTAGTAATATCAAAACTATTATCAGCAAATTTTAAAGATGAGGCATCTTGAGTTTCAACGATATCTTCTCCTAAAAATTTATTTGCTTCCTTAACCATAAAAGGCGATTTATCTATCCCCTTAATCTTTAATCCCAATTCCTTAAACCACTTAAGATGCCACGCACACCCACAGCCAATATCCAAAACTGACTCATTTTCCTCTGGCTTAATCAACTCTATAATTAAATCCTTCTCTAACTTATCCTCATAAGAATTTTCTATATACCATTGATTATAAAATTTTGCTATATTCTCTCCAAATAATTCATCTAAACCTCTAAATCTCCCCACCATTTATCATAGAATTGCTTTAGGTGTCTGTAAGTAATCTTATCTATTTTCATTTTCTCCACATCGCCTTTGCGAAAAGATATACGAAAAAAGGATACATATTCCATAATCAATCTATATGCCCAGGTTATCTGCTTAAATCTTTCCTCACACTCTTTTTTATTCTCTCCACATTTATCAGGATGATATTTTTTTGACAGACGATAATAATTTTCTTTTATCTCCCCTATAGTTGCCTCCTCATCCAATCCCAAAATCTTTCTTGCTCTATCAATGTCTTGAGGCGTAAACTTCATCTAAATTTAACTTTTTTAAAAAATTTTTAAAATTATAAGAATTTATATAAAAAAGATGCCCTCCACACCCACAATCTGATGAACCAAAATTTTTTATCGCCTTGCCGTATAAAGATAAAACTTTTGCTATTTTACACTCTTCCGAACCTGACTTCCACACTTTTATAATCCTTACTCCCTTCTCTTTTAAAAGGTAATCAATATGCCAGAATATTTTTTTATTCTGGGAAAAGTGCCTTTTTATTCGCTGATTTAAATTCTTTTTTGCTGAACCTACATAAACATAAAAGCCTTTTTTAAAATTTATCTTGCCTAAGCGACCAATATTTATTTTTTTCTCTTTATTATTTTCTATCTTAAGAAGATAACTTATAAATTCAGCCACTTTTTATCTGAGGTTCTATTATAACTTCTGATTTTACAGAATTAGAAACCAGGCACTTCTCTTTCGCTTTCTTGATAAGCTCTTCTGCCTTCTCAAATATATCAGTAGTTATCTGGGGAAATACTTTTATCTGGGTAAAAATTAATTTTCTTTCTTTTATCTCAACTTTTCCTACAGCTTTGCTTTTATAACTTATGATTTTTAAATTGCTTCTTTGAGCATAATACAAAAAAGTAGTCATTAGACAGCTATTTATAGAGGCAACAAATAAATCTTCGGGTGAAAGGTAAAGAGAGCTTCCTCCAAACTCCTGAGGTGTAGTTATTTTAAATGAAGGCTTTCCTGAAATATTAACTACACCTATTTTCTCTTTTTCCCATTCTAAAAAATTCTCATAAAAAAATTCTTTAGATTTAACTTCACCCATCAGCTTAAAGGGCAGGTTCCTGTAGGGCAACTCCCTCCCCAAGTAGTTGTCTTTGTTGAACTTCCTACACTAAAACCAGATAAAACTTTCTTAATTCTTTTACTCCCACATTTTTTGCATACTAATCTCTCTTTCTCCTGATTAACCCCTAAAAGTAAATCAAATTTTTCTCCACAATCCTGGCAAACATAAGTATAAATTGGCATACCCCCTCCTTCTTAACTAATAAATTTTTTCATATTTTCCTTTATCTACTTTTTTTAATTTATGGAAACCCGCCTCTTTTGCTCGTCTTTCAAGTCCTGTTTTGGAAAAACCGAGAGAGAAGGGAGAAAATACACGCTTCAATTTAGCTCCACATAAAGGACACCTTTCTAATTCTTTATCTTTCATTTTTTGAAAAACCTCCACTCCTTTCTTACACAGTGGACATCCTTTCTCTAGAGCTTTATAAACATAAATAGGCATAATCAGAAATAATTGTTAATCTTTCTCCAAATCTCTTTAATCAATTTTGTAGTTTCATTATTTATATATTCTACCAAAGATAATCCTTTAATTTGAGCTAAAGTAAAATTTTCATCATAGGGAATTTTTCCTAAAACTTCAATATTGTTTAATTTGCAAAAATCTTCTATTTTTTTACTCATATCTTCATTTAAATCATATTTATTAACTATCACACCACAAGCAATTTGAAAATGAAAAACTAATTTTAAAATTCTCTCCATATCATGGATTCCTGAAACCGTGGGCTCTGTCACAACTATAGCAAAGTCTGCCCCTCGTAAAGAAGAAATTACCGGACACCCCAGTCCTGGGGAACCGTCGGATAAAGCTTTATCTTTCTCATATTTTTGAGCAAGCCAGTATTGATTATTTTTCACATATGTAACTAATTTACCAGAGTTTTCTTCTCCGGGAAAAAGATGGGCATAAGAGAAAGGGCCAAAACGAGAGGAAGCTAAAAAATATTCTCCACAAATCTTCTCCTCTTTTTCAATTGCCTTATAACTACACACTAAACTACAAGCTCCACATCCTTCACAAGAGGAAAAATCGATAAAATATTTACCATTTTTTTCAATTACGGCATCAAACCTGCATACCTCTTTGCATTTTCCACAGCCTCTACATAAATCATCTTTTATTTTGAAACTATAACCACCAACAAAAAAATCTCTCTCCTGGATTTCAGGAGAGAAAATTAAATGTAAATCAGATGCATCAACATCACAATCAGAAAAAGCAAAATTGTCGCCGGCTAAGCTTGAAAAACAGGCAACAATTGATGTTTTTCCTGTTCCTCCCTTACCACTTATAACTATAATTTCCTTGGGTTTTTTAAAAGATACCTTTTTTTCCAAAACAGGTTTCCCAATCTCTTTCCTTTCTGCCTTTTGAGGAGTTTTTTTATTTTTTGCTCTCTCAATAATTTTTAAAGCCAAATTCTTAAAAACATTCTCATAATGAGGAATTCTCTCCACTACTAACTCTCCTTGTGAATAAACTTTTGCTATCTCTAAATCATCAGGAATCTCACCGATTATTTCTAAATTTTCTTTTGTGCAATAATCCTTCAACTGTTTATCATCAATTCCTGCTCTATTTACCAAAACAACAGGCTCCAAGGATAGAGACCTTGACATCTGGAGAGCTAATTTTAAATCATTAATCCCAAAAGGAGTTGGGTCAGTGACTAAAATACATAAATCAACATTCTTTACAGTTTCAACAACAGGACAAGTAGTGCCCGGGGGCGAATCTAAAATATTAATTCCTTCATCTATATACTCTTTCAATTTCTTTACAAGACGCGGGGTCTTTGTCCCCTCGCTAATTTCTAAAATGGCATAATAAAAATCTATGTTTCCCGCCCTCCCTTCTTTTATTACACCAATATCCTTCTCTTCCTCAACAAATGCATTCTCGGGACAAGCTATTTTGCAGGCTCCACAGGCATGACATAATTCTTTAAAAATTAAAACTTTATTTTTAACAAATGCAAGGGCGCTAAATCTGCAGGCTTCTATACATTTTCGACAACCAATACATTTATTCTCATCTACAAATGAAGGAGCTAAAACTTTTATTCCTTTCTCCTGGATAACCTCTGGCTTTAAAAAAAGATAACCATTGGGTTCTTCCACATCACAATCAATATATCTTGTCTTATAATTTTTAGATAAAACTTTTGCTAAATTTGTAGCCACAAAAGTTTTTCCTGTTCCTCCCTTACCACTTGATATAGCTATCTTTAGCTTCATCTTCCAACACCTTTTTAATCTTTTTAAAATCTTCTTCCAAAATCTTTCCCATCTGTGGATTATAAGTTGCTACTGCCGGATGATATAGAGGAATAACCCTTATCTCTTTAAAATAAAATACTTTTCCATGAAGACGGGAAATTCCTGAAATATTCTTAAAATCAAAATTCCCCATTATGTATCGGGTAGAAAAATTTCCCAAACAACAAATTATTTTAGGAGAAATCAATCTCAGTTGCCTGTCTAAAAAGGGAGTGCAGGAGGCTATCTCTTCTTCCTCAGGGTCACGATTATTGGGAGGGCGGCATTTTAAAATATTGGTTATATAAATTTCTTCTCTTTTTAAGCCTGCCGCTTCTAAAAGCTCATCTAAAATCTTCCCTGCTTTTCCGCAGAAAGGAACGCCCTGTCTATCTTCATTTCTTCCCGGCGCTTCTCCAATAAAGATAATTTTTGCTTTAATATTTCCTTCACCCACAACAGGATTTTTTCTTGTTTTATAAAGAGAGCACCTTCGGCAATTTAAAACTTCTTCTTTTATTTTTTCTAAGGAATCAAAAAACATCAATCTAAGTATCTTCTTAATTTGTCTTCCAAAATATCTTCCGGCAAAGCCCCCACCAACTTCTCCTGAATTTTTTCTTCTTTAAAAATAAGCAAGGTAGGGATAGACATCACCCCAAAATAAGAAGCTTTCTCTTGACTCTCATCTACATTAACTTTCCCAAAAACAATCTCCCCTTCAAATTTCTTTGCCAAACTCTCAATCACTGGAGCCATCATTAAACAGGGAGGGCACCAGGGGGCCCAAAAATCAACTACTAAGACTTTATATTTTTTTACCGCAGAATCAAAATCAGCATCACTCAACTCAACAGGACCCGAAGGATTTTCTGGCAAATTCATCATCCTACCTCCTCCTTTTTTGACTAAATACTTTTAAAGCACAAAACTCATCCCCGCACATAGAACATCCTTTTTTTTCTTTAATATGGGGAGAACTTTTTAAATATTTATCAAATTTTTCTTTATCAATCACCAAATTCCTCATTCTCCCCCAGTCAAAATTCTTCCTTGCTTCAGAAATCAACTTATTTTTTAAAAATTCTTGCCTGTTCCCTTTTGCCAAATCAGCAATTAAAGCAGATATTTTTGTAACAACAACTCCTTCTCTTACATCTTCCTCAGAAGGCAGACCAATATGTTCACGAGGAGTAACATAACATAAAAAATCCGCTCCAAAAAAAGCAGCCAAAGCCCCTCCAATTCCTGAAACAATATGGTCATATCCAGCAGCTCTATCAAGAGGTAAAGGCCCCAATACATAAAAGGGAGCGCCTCTACATATCTTTTTTTCTAACTTTACATTTTTTTCAATTTGATTCAAAGGAATATGCCCTGGTCCTTCAATCATTACCTGAACATTTTTTGCCCGTGCTTTTTCTGCTAATTCTCCTAAGACCTTTAACTCATAAATCTGTGCTTTATCTGTAGCATCAAAGATGCATCCTGGACGAAGCCCGTCACCTAAACTTAAAGTAACATTATATTCATAAGCAATATCTAAAATCTCATCAAAATATTCATATAAAAAATTCTCTTTATTGTTCTTTTTCATCCAGCTTAAAAGGAATGAGCCTCCTCTTGAGACTACAGGAATTAATCTTTTTTTAACCAACTTTAAAGCTTTACGTGTAACTCCTGCATGAACGGTGGTAAAATCAACTCCTTCTTTAACCTGCCTCTCAAAAACTTTAAGATAAGTCTTTACATCCATATTATGAGGACAGCCTGTCTCAACTGCTACCTGATAAATAGGAACTGTTCCTAAAGGAACAGAGCAGTTAGCCAACATTTCTCTTCTTACCTTATCAATATCTTCTGATTTATTTAGAATAGTCAAATCCATTACCGTATCTGCTCCTGCCTCAACTGCTACTTTAAGTTTTTTTAATTCTTTCTTTATACTAAAAAAAACAGGGGAAGCGCCAATATTAGCATTAACTTTAACACACAAATCTTTTCCTACACCTGTTGGTATTTTTAAACTTTTATGATTTTTATTTGCCAAAATAACAGTAAAACCTTTTTTAACATTTTCTTTTAAAACCTCTAAATCTATTTTTTCCTCTCGTGCCACAAAACGAATTTCTCCTGGCATAATTCCTTTTTTTAACTTCTCAAAGATACTCATAGCTATTTATACTCCATTCCTTTCACTTTATTTACATACTCTTTTGCTGAAAAACTGGCTACTACCGCTGAACCAGATGCCACAGCCACCTGTCTCGGCAGAATATCTGTGCAATCTCCACAGGCAAATATACCCTCACAGTTTGTTTTCATTCTCTTATCTACGATAATAAATCCATCTTTATCTTTTTCTACTTTTTCTTTTAAAAATTCTGTATTGGGAATAACCCCTACAAAAATAAATACACCCTGGCAGGGAATATCCTTCTCTTCACCTGTTTCATAATTCAATATTTTAACTCTCTCAACAATTTCTTTTCCCTCAATCTTTTTTAATACGGAGTTCCATTCTACTTCCACCTGAGGCAGAGAAAGCAATCTTTCCTGTAAAATTTTTGTTGCTCGCAAAGAACTCCTTCTGTGAATAAGTGTAATTTTACGAATAAATTTAGCTAAATATAAAGTCTCTTCAACTGCTGTGTCCCCTCCTCCAACAACAACTATCTCTTTATCTTTAAAAAAAGGAGCATCACATATAGCACAAAAAGATACACCTTTCCCTAAAAACTTTTCTTCTCCCTCAACTCCTAATCTTTTAGAACGCGCTCCTGAAGCCACAATTACAGAAATTGTTTTATAACTTCCTTTATCTGTTTTTACTCTCCAGAAATTGTCTTCTTTTTCTATAGCTACTACTTTTTCTTTTAAAAAATTTGCTCCCCAATTTTCTGCCTGTTTTTTAAATTCTTGCCAGAGTTTACTTGCCAAAACTCCTTGTGAAAATCCAGGATAATTTTCTATTTTTTCTGTAAGCAAAATTTGAGAAAGGCTTGCTTCATCAAAAAAAACTACATTCTTAAGACGAAATCTTGCACAATATATTGCAGCAGTTAAACCCGCCGGTCCTGCACCAATTATAATAACATCATACATTGTTTAAAAACCTTTGAGCAAAAAAAACTGCTTTTTTTGCCTGATAAATAGCATTTATTACTGTGGCATTACCACTTACTATATCTCCTCCAGCAAAAATATAAGAAACTGAGGTCTGAAAATATTCATTAACCTTAACAAAGCCTTTATCTGTCAAATCAATATCTGGAATAATCTCTTTTATTAAAGGATTAGCCTGAGTTCCAATAGCAATAATTACTGTATCTAAATCTACTAAAAAATCAGAACCTTCTACAGGAAAAGGAACTCTTCTTCCTGTCTCATCCTCTTCTTTCAATTCATTCCTCAGACAAACCATACCTTTTACATTCCCTTCCCTATCTGAGATAATTTTTTTAGGAGTAGCCAGAAATATAAACTCCACTCCTTCTTCTTTAGCATTCTCAATCTCTTCTTTGCGTGCGGGCATCTCTAATTCTCCTCGTCGATATATAATAAAAACTTTACTTTTTAATCTTAAAGCTACTCTTGCACAATCAAATGCTACATTTCCTGCCCCAATTACTCCTACTTTTCTTCCAATCTTAACTGGCGTATGATATTGAGGGAAAAGATAGCTTTTCATAAGATTAACTCTTACCAGAAATTCATTTGCTGAATATACCTGATTTAAGTTCTCTCCTTCAATCCCCAAAAATTTTGGAGAACCAGCACCAAGACCTAAGAAAAATAGTTTAAATCCTTCCTTTTTTAACTCTTCTATTGTTTTTGTTTTTCCCACAAAAAAATCTGTTATAACTTCAATCCCCAAATTTTTTATGTATTCAATCTCTTTATCTAAAACATCTTTGGGAAGTCTAAACTCAGGAATCCCATATCTTAACACTCCTCCCGCCTTATGTAAAGCTTCAAATAAAGTAACCTTAAATCCTTTTTTTGCCATCTCAAAAGAAAAACTTAATCCTGCCGGCCCTGAGCCTATAACAGCTATCTTTTCTTCTCTTTTTTCAATAAAATTAAAATTTTTTCTTAAATTATTTTCTCTTTCCCAATCAGCAACAAATCTTTCCAAGTACCCAATTTTAATTGGCTCTCCTTTTTTATTTAAAACGCACCTTTCCTGACAAAGATTTTCTTGAGGGCAGACTCTTCCACATATTGCCGGAAGAGGATTTTTTTCTCTTATTTTCTCTATTGCCTCTTTAAATTTTCTTCGGGCAATAGACCCAACAAATCCTTTAATATCAATCTCAAGTGGGCATCCCCTAATGCAGGAGGGATCCCTGCATTGAAGACATCTTTTTGCCTCCTCTACTGCTTCGTCCTGACTAAATCCTAAGGATACCTCTTTAAAAGTATTTAATCTTTCCGCCTTAGATATCTTCCTCAAGATAAATTCTCCTCTCCTCTTCTTCGAACCTTCTATTTCTTCTTAATAAATCGTCAAAATCTACTGAATGTGCATCAAAATCAGGGCCATCACAACAGGCAAATTTCACCTCTCCTTTATAAAGCAGACGACAGCTTCCACACAGCCCTGTTCCATCAACCATTATGGGATTCAGGGAAACAATTGTTTTTAAATTATAAAAACGTGCAATCTGAGAAACTTTTTTCATCATAAGAATTGGCCCCACACAATAAACTAAATCAAATTTTTCCTCTTCTAAAATCTTCTCTAAAATATCCGTAGCAAAACCCTTTTCTCCTTCAGAACCGTCATCAGTGGCAATAAACAATTTATCAGAAAACTTTTTTATTTCTTCCTTTAAAATCAAATAATTTTTATCTCTTGCCCCCAGAATAGAAACTACAATATTATTTTTTCCTTTCAAAGCCTTTATAATAGGATAAACAAGTCCAATGCCTACTCCTCCTCCTACTACTACTACTTTTCCATAATTTTTAATGGGGGTCGGCCTCCCCAAAGGACCAACTAAAGAATATAAATTATCTTTTTCTTTTAACTTTGCCAGCAACTTTGTAGTCAACCCTACTTCTTGAAAAATTAAAGTAATTGATTCTTTATCTTTATCTACAACAGTTAAAGGGATTCTCTCTCCTTCTGGAGAAACCATAAGAATTACAAACTGACCGGGTTTTACTTTTGAACTTATAAGAGGTGCTTTTATTTTCATTTTTATAACTTGAGGCGATGAATGAACAAGAATTTCTTTCTCTAAAATTTTTACCATTTTTACTTGTTTCTTCGGCAATATCCATCAGATTCACATGGAGGATTACTGCAAGGCGTATCCCTACCACAGCAAGTTTCAAATGAAGTATTTTTTAAAATAAATCCTGATCCTTTACCAATCAATTTTTTTAACTTCCCTCCACATTGAGGGCAAACTTCCTGTGGTTTTTCATTTATTCCTTGAAATTTTTCAAATCTATAACCACAATTCTCACAAAGATATTCGTATGTAGGCATTTTAACGAAAAAATTTAAACCTTAATCTCTCTAAAAAAGGTAAATAATCAATAATTAATTTTCCTTCCAAATGGTCAATCTCATGCTGTAAGACTCGTGCTAAAAGTCCCCTTGCTTTTATTTCAATCTGCTCGCCTTTCTCATTTAACCCTTCAACAATAACCTCATAAGCTCTTTCTACATCAACCTGTGCCTGGGGAATACTTAAACACCCCTCAACCATCTTATCCTTACCTTTAAGTTTAATAATTTTTGGATTGGCTAACATTATTTCTCCTTCTCCAATATCAGCAACAATAATCTTTTTTAAAAGCCCTACCTGAGGTGCAGCCAAACCTATTCCTTTAAAATATTTCATTGTGAAAAGCATTTCAGAAAAGATTTTTCTCTCATAAGAGGCAACTTCCTCAATATCCTCACATCTTTTCCTTAATATCTTATCAGGATATTTTCTAATCTCTAAGATATGCTGGGTAAAAGCATTATCTCTTCTTTTGGACATTTTACCTCTTTTGCTACAACATCACATTTAACCATAAAAAGAAAAAATATTTTTTCTTTCCCCCATAAAGTTTCAAAATTTCCCTGCCCTTTACTGATAATTAAATCTGCGTTTTTATAAATTTTTAAAAAATCATTTGAGCATAAACTTAAAATTGTTCCTGGGGCATCACAGCCTGAAGATAGAACCTCAGCAAATTTATTAATGCCGCAAAAATAGGCATCATCAGCTAAGGCATCATTAATTATTGGTTTTTCTCTTACTGCATAAAAAATCAACTTTTGCGGATAAATCCTTCTAATTTCCTCAATCAAAATTTTATCAAAAACTACCTCTCCGGCGTTATCGGCTAAATACAATATAGATTTGGCTTTCTTAAGAGATTTTTTAAATTTTGCGTACCGAAAAAATTTTTTGTTTACTTTTTTTCTCTCTAAGATTTCTTCCAGTTTCTTTTTCATCTCGCCATCTCCGGTTACTGAATTTACTCCATAATCAATAATATTTCCTGCAATTGAAAACTTAATCGCCTCTTTTAGCCTATCCTGAACATTATTTAATTTTCTCTTTAAATAAGGATATAAGCTTAAAGCAAGCTCATTACTTCTCTTTTTAATCTCTAAATAAGGGTCATCCTTTTGTGCAATTTTTTTAACAATATTATGGATAAATCTCCCCACCAGAGGTGGCGTTATGTTTAAAGAAAAACGAGGAATAGCCTTTGCTATCTCATCAAAAACCTTTTTCTTTTTATATTTGGAAAGATTAAGTCTTTTTGTAATTTCATCTGCCTGCCTGAAAAAACAAGGAATACAATCAGGTGAGATTTTCATTTTTAAAAAAAGAAAGGATTTTATCAGTAACATCTTCCATTGTCGAAGCAACGGAATCTTGATAATATATAAAAGGGTTTCCTTTATCAGAAGATTTTACAATTGAAGAAGAAAAAGGGATTCTTCCCAAAAAGGAAACGCCAAACTCATAAGCAACCTTTTCCCCTCCGCCTTTCCCAAATAATTCTATCTCTTTGCCGCAAAAGGGACAAACAAATGAACTCATATTCTCAATTACACCAATTATGGGAACCCCTAACTCCTTAGAAAAACTTATTGCTTTTTTTGCATCAAGAATTGCCACTTCCTGAGGAGTGGTAATGATTATTGTGCCATTTAAATCAGGTATAAACTGAGCTACACTTAAAGGTTCATCGCCTGTCCCCGGAGGAGAATCAATAATTAAAAAATCTAACTCTCCCCATCTAACTTCTGCCAAAAACTGCCTTATAAGATTAGTCTTAAGAGGACCGCGCCAGATAACAGGTTGTTCCTCTTTTTCTAAAATTAAAGCCATACTTATTACTTTCAAATTGGGCAAAACTTTAAAAGGCTCAATCATTGAATCCGCAATCAAAAGTTTCTCTCCTGCCCCCAGCATCTTGGCAACATTTGGACCATGAATATCGGCATCTAAAATACCTACTTTATAATTCCTTCTCTCTAAAGCATAAGCTAAATTCACTGAAACTGTAGTTTTTCCCACTCCACCTTTTCCACTAATTATAAGTATTTTATTTTTCACAAAAGATAAATTTTTTTGTATCGGTTCTAATATTTCTTTCTCCATAATTTAATAATTAACTACGCTCTCATCATTCTTGCCCCACACTTAGGGCAGCTTATAGAATAACAAGGAACCCCCCTTTGATGAGGAATTTTTGTTCCACAATTGGGGCAGACGCAGAATCCTGAAGGTCCAGCTCCTGGTCTATTTCCTCCCATCCTACCTCTTCCTCCCATATCTCCTCGTCCTCTTCCATCTCCAAAAGGCATCTTACCCTCCCTTCAATTCTCCTTTCAAAAATTTCTCTATCACTTTGTCAACTTCTCCTTCAACTCCTGATATAACCCTTATACTCAACTGAGAAAAAAAATCTAAAGCTTTTCTTCCTATTCCTGAAGCAATAACTACATCCGCTCCCTTATCCTTCAAAAATTGAGGAAAACTGCCTTCTTTGTGATGAGGGACATCAACAATCTCTTTACTGATAATCTTATTACTTTCTATCTCAAATAAAGCAAACTTAGAACATCTTCCAAAATGAAGAGAAATTTTATCACCATCAAGAGGAATAGCAACTTTCATTTTTTAAGAATATTATCCACTCTTTTTTTTAAATTAGCAATCTCTTTTTCTAATTTTTTAATTTCTTGAGGGAAACTGAAATCTTCCTCTTGAGATATTGCCCCAAAAGGACAAATATTTACACACCTATAACATCCCTGACATTTCTCCTTATCTATATAAGCTTTCCCAAAAACCAAACTTATTGCTCCAGAAGGACAGACCATTTGACAAATTCCACAACCCCTACAGAAATTTTGATTTATCTCTACCTTCCTCATTCTTCAATCTCCATAATTCTTTTCTCAATCATTTCTATCTGCTGTTTCAAAAAATTCAATTGCTGTTTTAAGAAGCCCAGCTCTTCTTCTTTGGAGAAGTTGTGAGGTTGAAATGTTGGCATAAAACCTCCCATTCCTCTGCCCCCACCTCTTCCCAAAAAAGGAAAATTAGCCTGAGGAAATCCAAAACCTGTCCCAAAATGTCCACTGACATTAGGAGAAAAAGTGGGGTTCAGTTCTCCTTTTTTAAATTTTTCTATCGCCTCCTTAACTTTCATTCCCAACAAACCCACAACTACTTTCACTCCTGCCTGCTGAAACACGGAAAAAGCATTAGGCCCTACATTCCCGGTAAGAATAACTTCAACTCCTTTATCAATAATAAATTGGCTGGATGCAATTCCTGCTCCTTGAGGTGAACTTATATTGGGATTGGGAAAACTTTCAAAAGAATCATTATCGGTATCATAAATTATAAAATAGTTACATCTACCAAATCGAGGATCAACTAAAGATTCTAAATTATCCCCTTGAGAGGTTATACATATCTTCATCCTCACCTCCTATTCATTTTTTAACTCATTTATTCTTCTCTCAATCTGCTCAAGCTGTCTTTTTAAGCCCTCTGCTTGTTGCCTCAAAAGCTGCAACTCCTGTTCCTTGCCTAACTGAGATATTCCGTAAGGGTCAAAAGGTGGATTCTGTGGCATATTTTGCCAAGCATAGTTTGCCTGATATGTTGGCCAGGAGCCTGTCAAAAGATACTGTGCTCCAGGAGGTAAAGTCCCCCATCCAGGAGAGAATCCAAACCTCATCCATCCAGGAAGTCCTGTTAAATAATACATATTCCTGTAACGATATCCTCCTCTCATTTCCACCTCCTCTTTTTAAAATTATTGACTTATTTTTCTAATTCCTCTATCCTCTGATTTATTGCCTGAAGTTGTGCTTCCAAATTCTGCTTTAATTGTTTCAAATATGTCAATTCATCAGCAAATCCCCACCCAAAATAATAAGGATTGCCCCATACTGGCCAGTTTTGATAAAAATTAGCTAAATAAGGATAAATCTGAGGAAAAATCAGCCATCCTGCTGGGCCCATACCAAAAGGCATAATCTCACCCCCTTAAATTATTTACTTTGTGTCTGTGGATACCCAAATAAATTAGGATATCCAAATCCAAATGGTGTCATTGGTCCCCAGATTCCTGACCACCATCCCCGAGGAAGCCAGGGAAACCATCTACAGAAAGGAAAAGGATTGCCTCTTCCCCAACCAAAAAAAGGGTACCCAACCCCACTGTAAGGGTACCAGCTACCCCATTTCCAGAAACCCGGTCCTAAAAAATTTCTTCCTCTCATAGTCTCCTCCTTTCTTTGCAATCCTTACACATTCCATAAAAACGCAACTGGTGAGATTCAATTTCAAAACCATATTTTTCAGAAAGGCGCTTTTCAATTTTTTTAATTAAACCTGTTTCCTCATCAAGAAAATCTCTATAATCTATAACCTTACCGCATTTTCTGCATATAAGATGATGGTGATGTTCTCCTTCTCCTTTTAACTCATAACGAAACCTTCCATCGCCAAAATCAAATTTATTGATTAATCCTAAACGGGCAAGCATCTCTAAAGTCCTGTATACTGTAGTCAACCCTATCTGAGGATATCTTCTTCTTAAAAAGATATAAATTTCATCCGCACTTAAATGGTGCCTTGTTTTGTTCAACATGTCTAAAATCAATTGTCGGGGTAAAGTAAGCTTAAATCCTCCATTTCTTATTCTTTCATAAAGCCAGCGAGGGCCGTGTGGCATCTCTCCTCCTAACTGAAAATGATTTTCATTTGCAATTATATTAAAACATAAAACTCTCTTTTTGTCAAGACCATTTATAAACCTTTTTAACCTACGAGGTTGAACTGGAAAATGTAGAAATAATTTAGGAAAATGAAGACAATTATTGGTGGAGGTGGCGGGACTTGAACCCGCGTCCTCAAAAAGCTCAAGAGAAAGCCCCTACATGCTTAGCTTCTCTTTTTGATTTCTCTCTAATTTCTCCGAGAAGCAGAAGAAATTAGAGATAGTCTCCTGCAATTTCAAGATAGACTCCGGAGACAAGAGTCTATCTCCAGCCTCACAAACCCAGCCCTTAACTCCAGCTGAGGCAACCGGAGCCAAGAGCCCTGCTTAACAAACTGCGTAAGCAGGAGTAGAAGTATAGGTGTCTGCCTTTCTTTTTTTGTAGGCCTCTTGCAGCGGGCCTACCCGCTGGCATGCAACTTTCTCCCTACTTTTTGAGTCGAGTCCCTTACACCCCCTTATCAGAGAACGAGCATTTAAATGATACCATAGATTATCTACTTTTGCAACTTTATCTTTTCATTTTTTTATCTTAAAATATAATAAAATAATTAGAGATGAAAATAAAACAGGAGCAGAAAATAACTCAAAAGATTACCCTTACTCCTCAGATGAAGCAATTTCTCCATCTTCTCCAATTACCCCTTATGGAACTTAAAGAATATATAGATAAAGAAATAGAGGAAAACCCTGTATTGGAGTATGAATCTCCTCCCCAAACAGAAACCTCTCTTTCTGACGAAGAGACAAAAAAAATATTAGAGATAGAAGAGCCTAAGGAAGAACATACCTTGCCTTCCTTAGAAAAAGAAAAAAAACAGAATTATAGAAAAACTCTTATTACTCAAAAGATTACCTTACAGGACCATCTTCTTCGCCAGCTAAGACTCCATCGATTAACAGAGAAAGAGTATAAAATTGGAGAATACATCATTGCCAATATCGATGAAGATGGATATTTAAAAGAATCCTGTAAGGAAATTTTAGAGAGTTTAGGTAAAGACATACCTATCAGTAAAGAAGAGGTAGAAAAAATAATTAAACTTATCCAAACGTTTGATCCGATAGGTGTGGGGGCGAGCTCTTTTAAAGAGTGCCTTCTCATCCAACTGAATGCCAAAAGGATAAAAAACTCTATAGTTTATGAAATTATTCACAAATATCTTTCTCTTTTAGCCGGAAAGAAACTGAAGGAAATTGCAAAACAGATGAATACCTCCTTATCTAAAGTAGAAAAGGCAGCAAAAATTATCTCCAAATTAGACCCTAAACCCGGAAAAAAATTCTCCTTTACAGACCCTCCTCCCCTTATTACTCCTGACATAATTGTAGAAAAAATCAACAACCGTTATGAAATAATTATTAATTCTCGCTCTCTACCTTCTTTAAGAATAAGTTCTTATTATAAGAATCTCCTCAACTCTTCCTCTGTCTCTTGTGAAACAAAAAAATATCTTCAGGAGAAAATAAAAAAAGCTGTGGAACTCATCAAAACCCTTACAGAAAGAGAGAAAATGATTAAGAAAATTGTGGAATATATACTCCAGATACAAAAGGATTTTTTTGAAGAAGGAGATATATCTTTACTTAAACCATTAACTCTTAAAGAGCTCGCCGAAAAAATAAAAAAGAATGAGTCTACAGTAAGTAGAACAGTAAACAAAAAGTATATTCAAACTCCTTATGGCCTTTTCCCTCTAAACTATTTTTTCACTTCTCATCTTAAAATGAATAACGGAGAAAAAATTTCTATACAAAAGATTAAGTCTCTTATTTTAGAGCTTATCGAGGAAGAAAAATCTTCCCGTCCTTTAAAAGATAGTGAGTTGACAAGAATCCTTAGACGTTATGGGGTAAGGATTGCTCGACGCACAGTAGCCAAATACCGCCAACAATTAAATATACCTTCCTATTCTCAAAGAAAAAGGAAAAAATTAAGAGGAGATACCACTTAATGCTGTCTCTACCAGTTTTATTAATTCATCAACTGTCTGCATACCTTTCCAACTAAACTTATCCGATTCTTCCTTAAGGGTGCTTATGTTTAATACTCCCAGAATCTCCTCTCCCTTTCTTATAGGGATGAGAATGGAATACTTGATTCGTTGAGGGTCAACTAAGCGTGATTTTATCAGTTCATCATCTACTTCCTTCCCTACAAGAAGAGGCTTTTTTCTTTGCACCACTAAGCCAGAAAGGCTTTCTCCTATCCTTATACGTGTATTTTCTACAATTTCTCTGCTCAGGCCTTTGGCAATTTTAATGTAAAGTTCTTTTTTTTCTTCATCTAAAAGCATAATTGAGCCTCTCTCTGCTTCTACAAAGTTGTAAGAAACATCCAGAAGAGCCCCTAAAAGTTTTTCTGTATAAAAAGTATGCACTCTACCCAAAATTGCTGAAGTATCGGGCATAATCTCTTTTAAAGCTAAATTTTGATAACCCAACTCACAGATGTAACAAGCAATATCATAAAGAAGTTCTATAACAGATTTTATCCCGTAAAAAGAGAAAGATTTGACTTCTCTCAAAGCATCTAAAAATCTTTCATAGTCTATATCCAAACTTTCCACTTTTTTCTTATAAAACTCTAAGTTTGGCTTTCCCAGCATTACCGGCCCTACTACAAGATAAGCTAAAGTCTCTTCTTTAACCTTTAAAGGGATAATAAAACTATGGAATAGTCCTGCCTTACACCTGAACCCCTCTCTCCATTCTCTTTCTTTTTCCTCATAATTAATCTGTAAACAACCCTTGCAGAGCATCATCCCTTTTAAAGAACTCCTCATCACCTCTTCACATATTCTTGCAGGCATACTATACTGAGTAAAAAGAACCCCTTCTCTGTCTACCGTACATAGGCTCACCTTTAATACCTCAGAAAAGTGATCTTGAATCTTCTGCCACTTTTCTATCTCTACAACCTGAGTAAATCTTAAAGAAGACATTAATCTTTCTTCTTTAGGATACCATAAGCCTTTAATTTATTATAAAGAGTCGTGCGATTAATCCCCAAAAGTTGAGCTGCTTTTTTACGATTACCCCCACATTCTTTCAACACCCTCTCAATAATTTCTTTTTCTGAACCTTTTACCACTTCTTTAAGAAAAAAAGTCCCCTTTTTTTCATCATATCCCTTTTCCTCTCTTAACTCCATAAAAAACTCCGGCAAATCTTCAATCTCAATTTTTTCTCCTTTACACAAAATCACTGCTCTCTCAATGATATTTTCTAATTCTCGGATATTACCTGGCCAATCATAAGCAAAAAATAACTCCATTACTTGAGGAGAAACATCCTTCACTACCCTCCCCTTCAGTTTCTGAGAACTTTTCTTTAAAAAATGCTCCACCAAAAGAGGAATATCGTCTTTACGCTCTCTTAAAGGAGGAACATTTATAGGGATAACATTAAGACGATAATATAAATCTTCTCTAAATAGCCCCCCTTTTATTAATTTTTTTAAATCCTGATTGGTAGCCGCAATTACTCTTACATCGACTTTTATCGTCTTGGTATCACCCACTCGCTCAAACTCTCCTTCCTGAAGTACCCTTAAAAGTTTAACTTGAAGCTTAGGAGAAAAGGCGTCTATCTCATCTAAGAATATTGTCCCTCCTGAGGCTATCTCAAATCTTCCTTGGCGGTCTCTAATCGCTCCAGTAAAAGAACCCTTTACATGCCCAAAAAGCTCGCTCTCTAAAAGATTTTCGGGCAAAGCCCCACAGCTTACTTCCACAAATGGATTATCCTTACGGTAGGGATTATAGAAATGTAATGCATGAGCAATGAGTCTTTTCCCTGTACCACTTTCTCCTACAACTAACACAGTAGCATTGGTGGGAGCTACTGTCTCAATAAGATTGTAAATTTTTTGCATCTTAGGATTTTGCCCTATCATTTTATAAAATTGTTTACGCCCTTCTTTTCTTAATTTTTCCTTAAGAACTTTATTCTCCTCAAGAAGGTTTTTCTGCTCTAAAATCCGCTGAATAACAATCTTGATTTCACTATCAATAATCGGCTTGGTGATATAATCAAATGCTCCTTCTTTCATCGCTTCCACTGCTGTCTCAATCGTCCCATAAGCTGTAACGAGAACCACGGCAATATTTGAATCATATTCTTTAATCTTCCTTAAAAGAGTTATCCCGTCTAATTTGGGCATCTTCAAATCCGCAATTACAACATCAGGGGGTTCCTCCTTGACCTGTTTTAACGCTTCCTCTCCATCAGAGGCTAAAGATACTTTATATCCTTCAAATTTGAGTATCTCTAATAAAGATTTCCTCGTTAAAGGTTCGTCATCAGCAATAAGAATGTGATTTTTCATTCTCTCTCACCATTCAAAGGAAGATGAATAGTAAATTTTGAACCTTCACCTTCCTTACTTTCTGCAAAAATTCTTCCTTGATATCGCTGAACAATCTCATAAGAAATTGCCAATCCCAACCCTGAGCCTTCTCCCATTTTTTTAGTAGTAAAGAAAGGTTCAAATATTTTTTCTTTTATCTCCTCAGGCATCCCGCATCCACTGTCTTTAAAAACAATCTCTATTTTCCCCTCTCTTACTCCTGTGGAGATAAAAAACTTACCTCCTTTTTCCTTCATTGCCTCACAAGCATTCTTTATAATATTATTAAACACTACCTTTAACCCTTTATCTGTTACTTTGGGAAGTTGATAAGAAAAAACCTTCACCACCTCTATATTATGACTACGGAATTGATAGTCGAATAAGAATAAAGATTCTTCTAATGCCCGATTAATATCAATGCTGTTCTTTTGGGAGGAAAGGCTCCAGCAGAAATCTAAAAGAGAACGAACAAAACGAGTAATTCTATTCAAACCATTTTTTGCCTCCAAAAGATATTCTTTAACTAGAGAATCTTCCTCCAGGCAATCTAAACTTAAATTGATGTAACGGATAACTCCGTCTAAAGGATTATTTATCTCATGGATAAAACCTCCTACCAGCTTTCCCAAGGAAGAATATTTTCGAGAATACTCCAGCTGTTGCTTTAAAGATGTTATTTCTCTTGCCAGCATCTCAAATTGTTTTTCTTTTTTTCTTAAATAGCTCTTCAAGGTGTATACGGCTACTCCCAATTGTCTACAAATATTCAGAATGGAATTAAGGTCTTTATCATCAAAAGTATCTCCATTCTCTTTTTCCGTGATATTTATTACTCCTACTAAATTTTTAGAATATTCCAGAGGAAGAGATAAAAATGATTTAGAATAATAAGAGGAGAAAAAGGGGCGCTCTTTAAGAGAAATCTCTTCATTTACATCTTTCACTAAAAGAGGCTTTCTTAAAAGAGCTACCTTTCCTACAATTCCTTCTCCCAATTGCTTTTTTACTCTCTCCCAAGGAGAAACTTTAAAATTTTTAGCTATCTCCAAAGTCAACTCCTTTTTTTCCTCATCAAATATAAAAATAGAACCTCTTTGCGCCTTTACCGAATTAAGGCATTGCTCCAAGCTTGTTTTAAGAAATTCCTCCCAGATTAAATTACGGTGAATTTCAGCCATTATCTTATGACGTAGAAGAGAAGTTTCATATTTTATCATTTTTTTCTCAATTGGCAACTAATTTTTTTTTCAGATACGGAATAACCTCTTTTATAAAAGATTTCGCTCTTTCTTCTTTTTCTGAAGAATCTGCCTGAATAGAAACACGAATTAAGGCTCCGCCCATTCTTTTTCCATACAAAGCATTCCAGGCAAGTTGCCATTGTTGAAGATAATAATCATCAGTGAACTTGTCTCCTGCAAGAAACCAATACCACACCTTAATTATTCCATACTTACCTTCTAATACTAACTTATTTACCTTAAGAGATTCCTTCCCCAATTTAATCTCTTCTTTTTTCTTCTGTAATAGCCTATTTCCTCCTCCCAGATAACATATCTCAGGAGGATGAAAACTTTCTCTTCGTGTGCCAGAATAAACAATTGCCAATATTACTCTATCTTGATTCTTATTCCTGTATTCTTTTAACAATACATCCTTGGTCCCTAAAATTTCATAAGTTCTTTTATCAAGTTTTATATCTTTTGCCTGCCATCCATTTATCTTCTTAGGGAAACTTCCCAAATTCACTGAAGAGGTAATGCTTTTTTTCCTCTCTACCCTCTTTACCACAAATGAGGAAAGGAAAAATATAATTACCAAGACCCAAAAAGGGAAATCTTTTTTTCTCCTCATACCGCCAATCTTTTCTCTTTTAATCTATTACTTATCATCATCAAACAAAAAAAGCCTAAAACGAATACCATAAATCCTGAAAATTGATGCAGGAGCCCTAAAGCAACCTTTTCTCCATAGACATAACTTACAAGGAGTAAAAATATAATTCGAAAAATATTAGAAAGAAGAGCAATGGGAATACTAAATAGAAAGATTGTTATTTTTTTTATCTTTGTAGCGGGAAGGAAATAAGAAAAAAGAGAGCCTAAGGCTAAAAAGGTAATTAAAGACCGCAATCCACTACAGGGGTCTCCCACAACTAAATATCCTCCCGGATAATAAATGGTTGAACCTTCTCTTACAGCCTCTATATGAAAAAAATTGGATCCAACAAATGTAGCTATTTGAGCGACAAATACTTTAAGTTTAAATGCTAAACCAATAATTACCACTTGAGGTAAAGGAAGCATAAAGAGAAGAAAAATCGTCGGAAATAATAACTCTTTTGTTAATTCTTTTCCTCCCCAATAAAGAGCAGTTCCCAAAATCACTATAGGAAGAGCTAAATAAGAGAAGAAGTTAACCTTTAAAGCCACTCCTAAAAAATGCAACAAAATCCCTCCTCCTAAAACAAACAGTCCTCCTAAACAAGGAGAGTATTTTATTTTTTTAAATTCATCTCTTTTTCGTAGAATAAGATAAGCAAAAACAAAAGGAACCAGAAATCCGTGAGAATAGTAAGAATCAGGTAAGGTAAATCTTAAAAAGAGAGGATGATAGATAGGTGAAAACAGAACAAGAAGAAGAAAAACTAAAAAAGAAATTTTTAAAAATAAAAAAAAATTTTTATTTTTTTGGTTTTTTACCGACAACTGCTTGCAATTCATTAATCTTTTTCTCACACAAGGCTACAATCCATTTATTCTTTTTAAACTTCTCCCCTACCTCTTTATAAAGAGTAATCGCCTCTTCCTTTCTATCTAAACTACGATATAAATCTGCCAACCGTAAAGAATAGAAAGGATTGAGGGGAAAATAGGTTATTAACTCTTTAAGAAAGAGTATCGCTTTATCAAAATCCTTTCTCCCTAAGTAACATAAAACTAAATAATTTAAAGCATTTTCTTTTCTTTTCGTTTTCTCTTCACTATGAACAATCTTTGTATAATAATCAATTGCTTGGTCATAAAACCTTTCTTTATTCTCATCTTTTATCTCCTCACAATAACGGGCAATAAGATAGGGGACAGCTAAACTCTTCTGAGGAAATTCTTCTCTTAACCTTTGATAAGTCTTAATAACCTTCCCCTTTTCCCCCTGCTTTTTATAACATTTTATAAGAGCATCGTATATCAACATTTTCTTCTCTCCCGCACTTTTTTCTAAAAGTTCTAAATAGATTCTTTCTGCCTCCTTAAACTGTTGATTATAAAAATACAAAGTAGCCAATTTAAAACATATCCTTTCATCTTTGCTATCCTTAAGCATTCCCTTATAAATCTCTATAGATTTATCTAATTTATTCTCTGCCATATATAACAAAGCAAGATGGTCCTTAAGAAGAAGCTCTACCTTTGTCCCTGAAAACTCATCAATTAACTTATTGTAATGACGCAAACCCTTCTTAAATAGTCTCTCTTTTGTAGAAAAATTTTGGGTATGTTTTACCATATAGATAGGCAAAAGAAGTCCTATCTTCGTAAGAGGGTATTTCTCCATTGCTTCTTCGTATTCCCGATAGGCCTCTTTTATCTTCCCCTCTTTCTCCCAAACCTTTCCTAAAAGAAGATAGGCCTGAGAGGCAATTTTAGGGTAAGGAGAAAAATTGTTAATTATTTCTTTTAATTCTTCTTTAGCTTTAGGGTATTCTTTTTTTAAAATATACAGTTGAGTAATGGCAAAATGTGCTTTTGCTGAGGGAATCTCAAGAGGGCATTTTTCTACAACTTCCTGATAGAAAGAGATAATCTTTTCGATATCCTTATCGGTAAGATTCTTTCCTTTTTTTCCAATTAATTCTTTTGTCTTTTTATCTGCTTTCCAGAGAAGTTTTTCAGCAAGGTAACGCCGGTCGCAACCTGTAAAAATCAAAAAAAAGATGCCTAAAAAAATTAATATTTTTTTGCTGTTTCTATCTATCATTTACGTTTTCTTAATCTGTAGCCGGCTAATCCTAAAAGGCTTATCCCAAAAAGAAAAGCTGTAGCTGGTTCAGGATTAAGATGAGAGGAATCAAAATTTTGCCTATCTTCATTTTGAGAAAATTCCTCCTCAAGATTACTATCTGGAGAATAATAAGAAAGGGGAGTATTTTCTTCTAAAGGATTATATTGAGAAGAATCAGAAGAACCTCCTCCACGACAGCTACTCAGGAGAAAAATAGAGAAAACCATCAAAATTAATTTTTTCATTACTTACCTCCTTTTTCCAGAAAAAGAATTACCGGAGAAGCAGTAGTAAAAATATCTATAATTAAAGAAATCACTACACCTAAGCTCAACACGCCAATTATTATTTCTGGAGGGGAAAAATGCAGAAGAAAAGAAACCTTACTCTTTAAGGCCGTAACAGGAAAATATAAAAGAGAGGGAACTAAATTTAAAATTAAAGTAACCAAAATGAATTTTTTAAAAAAACTTATACTTCTTCCTATGGAGGAGAAAAAGCCTCTCCTCTCAATAATTATTGCTGGAATAGCATAAATAAAAAAAGAAGCTACCACAGCTACCACAAAAAGAGAAAACAGGAAAAATAAAAGATGGTGATTAGTAATTATTTTTCTCACCATTCTTAAAAGAAAAAATGAGAGAGAAAATGTAATTACCCATACTCCAAAAAGTGAAAAATAGCGTCTTAAAGAAAGTAAAGAACCAATTAACATATTGGGTCTTTTATTCTCCAGTATTTCCTTAATCATAAATGAAGCTACCGCGCTCATAAGTATCCCTAAAGTTGCTCCTACAAAAATATGACTATAACGATAAAGTTGAGGAAGAAGATAAAGATTATAAGGATAATGTAAAAATTTCTCTCCAAAAAATCTCCTTATCCACGGAGCAAGAACAAAACTTACGGGTCGCTGAGGAGCTAAATAAAGAAGATAAAGAAAAAAACCATCTACCAAAGCCACAAATAAAAAGGGGAGAAAAAGCTTGGGATATTTTTTAAAGATGCCTAAAGTCTTCCCCCATATTTTTATTGCTTCCCTCATCAATGAGCTCCTTCCCCACTTAATACTTTCCCTATCGTCCATAAGACAATTTGAAAATCAAGCAACCAACACTGTCTTTTAATATAAAGCAAATCATATCTTAACTTTTTCACCGCGTCCTTTAAAGATGCCCCATAACGATAACGAACCTGAGCTAATCCGGTAATTCCTGGTTTAACTTTTAATCTTTGAGAGAAATGAGGAATCGTCTGAGTAATTTTTTCGCAAAACTCTGGCCTTTCTGGCCTTGGTCCGATAAGACTCATATCCCCTTTTAATATATTGAACAACTGAGGTAACTCATCAAGATGGGACTTTCTCAAAAAACGTCCTATACGCGTTATGCGGGGATCATTTTCTTGTGCCCAAACCGGCCCTGTCTGAGCTTCAGCATCCTCCCGCATCGTGCGAAATTTCCAAATTTTGAAAACTTTTCCGTCCTTACCCATTCTTTCTTGTTTGAAAAAAACAGGCCCTAAAGAATCTACTTTTATAAGAATAGCGATTATCAAAAACAAAGGGGAAAAAAGAATAATTCCCAATACCGCTACCACAAAATCAAAAACCCACTTAAAGAAAGAATAGTTTATCCGCGCCCAACTTATTATCATCCCTATGAGAAGAAATCTCATTCCATACCGCTGCCACACTAAAGAACGAACCCCACCTAACGAAATACTTGCTTCTGCCTTTTTTAGCCAAACAAGAAAAAATCCAAAAACAAAAAGTACAACTAAATTAACCCCTAAGAAGAATAAAAAATCTCTGATTCTTTGTTCTCTTATATACTCTCTCCACACAAAAAACAGATTCTCTATTTCTTTTTTTATCTCCTTAATCATTTCTTTCTTCTTTAAGCATCTTCTATGCCAAAGTGTAGTTTTTCTCTTAAGGAAGGATGGAATCTATCTCCGTAAATTATTGATAATTAGAGGCTTAGAAAAAAATCATTTTAAAAGGATAGTGTGGGGGGAATATATTTTCTAAAAATGTTTAAAAAACTGAACATTTATTTAGCAATGTTTGTTTTTTTAACATCTAATTAATCAATTTCTTGAACATAATTTACCAATCTTCCAATTTTTTCTATCTCTATCTCTACTTTATCTCCATCTTTTAGCCTTCCTACTCCTGGGGGAGTCCCGGTAGATATTATATCGAATGGATAAAGCCTCATAATTGAAGAAATAAAACTTATTATTCCCTCCACTTTAAAAATAAAATTAGAAGTAGAAGATGATTGGCAAAGTTTATTATTTAAAAAAAGTTTTATCTTAAGATTATTGGGGTCTTTTATTTTGGTCTCAACAAAGGGCCCTAAAGGACAAAAAGTATCAAAGCTTTTCGCTCTTGTCCATTGGCCATCTTTTTTCTGTAAGTCTCTTGCTGTTACATCATTCAAACAGGTATAGCCTAAGATATATTCTTTAGCTTTTTTGGGAGAAATATTTCTGCCTTCTTTTTTTATAACAATAGCCAGCTCTGCCTCATAATCCACTCTTCCCCACCTTCGGGAAAATCTTATATAGTCTTGATGTCCGATTAGAGAAGACGGGGGTTTCATAAAGATAAGCGGTTCCTCAGGAAGCTTCATCTTCAACTCTTGGGCATGGTCTTTATAATTTAGCCCTACAAGGATAATCTTGGTAGGAATAGCGGGAGGAAGAGTTCTTAATTTACCAAGAGATAATGATTTTTTTCTTATCTTTTTCCTTTTCAAGAGGTCTGCTTCATAGACTTTTTCTCCTTCTACTATTCCCCAAAAAATTTTCTTTTTACCTTTTAGTTGGAACCTACCTACCTTCATAAAAATATTGTAATAAAAAGTTAGCCAATTTTCCACTTTAAGTTTTAACTTCTCCATAGAAAAATAATTAGTTTTGTTTTATCCCGTCTCTAAAGTTGCACAAAAAAAGGTTCAACCTGTTTTGTGAGCCTGTTTTGTGCAAAATTTTTCTTTTTAGAATTTGGTAAGTTTTCTGATATAATTAAAATGCCTATGCAAAAAGCACAGGATAACATATTTTTAATTTTTAAAGAAATAGCTACCGAAAAAGGAGAAAGTCCTGCTTTATTTTTTAAAAAGAATGATAAATATCAATGTTTAAGCTATAAAAATCTTTATGAGAAAGCAATAACTTTAGGCAATTTTCTCCTTAAAAAAGACATAAATCCTCAAGATAAAGTAGCTATTTTTTTAGAAAACAACTATTTCTGGCCAATTTCTTTTATGGGAATTATGTATATTAAGGCAACTTCTTTACCCTTAAATTTTCAAGCTACAGAAGAGGAGTTAAATTATCTTATTTTTCACTCTCAGGCAAAACTTCTTCTTACCACCTCTAATCTTTATTCTAAAGCTAAAGAGATAACTAAAAATACAGACTGCCGAATTCTTGTATTGGAAGATAATTTTTTTCAAGAATTAACCGATACCCAGCTAAAAGTAGATTTTTCTGATGTCAGGAAAGATGATATCGCTTGTTTAGTATATACCTCAGGGACAACCCGCACCCCTAAGGGAGTAATGCTTACACATCGCAATTTACTTTCTAATATGCATTCTTTGCTTAAACTTAATATTTTAAAACCAACTGATTGCTTTATCTCTGTTCTTCCTCTTTATCACAGCTACCCTTTCCTAACTAATCTTTTACTTCCTCTTCTTTCAGGGGCAAAAATAAGCTATCCTCCCCAAATCGAGGCAGAGGCAATCTTAGAGTGTATTCAAAAGACCGGGGTAACTATCTTTGTCGGTGTGCCCCGTCTTTTTTCTCTTTTCCATGAAAAAATTTTATCACAACTGAAAAAACACCCCTTCTGGTTTCTACTTAATCCTTTGTTAAATATCTTTTTGCCTTTAAGAAAAGAAACCATAAACCTGGCGAAAATACTACTTTCTCCTTTGCACAAAAAATTTGGCAAAGTCCGCCTTTTTATTAGTGGAGGGGCAAAATTAGACATCAAAGTAGCCAAAGACTTTTATAAATGGGGATTTACCCTTCTTGAAGGCTATGGATTGACAGAAGCTTCCCCTGTAGTAAGCTTTAATTTGCCCCATAAATTTAAATTCGGCTCCGCCGGCATTCCAATTCCTGATGTAGAAATAAAAATAGAAAATCCTGATGAAAAAGGAGAGGGAGAAATTCTGGTGAGAGGAGAAAACATTATGCGGGGTTATTATAAGGAAGAGGGGCTCACCTTGAATACTATAAAAGAGGGCTGGCTTTATACCAAAGATATAGGATTTATTGATAAAGATGGTTATTTATTCATCCAGGCAAGACTAACAGAAACAATCACTTTAAGTTCAGGAAAAAAGATTCATCCTGAAGAGATTGAATCTTCTTATTTAAAAAGCCCCTATATAAAGGAAATTTGCGTGTTTCTCTCTAAAAAACCGGAAGAAAAATTATGTGCGGTGGTCTTTCCCGATTATGAATATTTTAGAGAGCAAAGAATTACTCAAATTAAAGAAAAAATACGCTGGGAGATAGAAAACCTTTCTAAGAGACTCCCTCCCTATAAAAGAATCCATCAATATGTGATTACTGCCGAATCGCTTCCCAAAACAACTCTGGGAAAACTTCAACGATTTAAAATAGAAGAAAAATTTTACCTTCTTGAAAAACCTCAAAAAGAGACAAAAAAAATCTCTTCCCAGGACGAAGAGCTTCTCTCTTTTCCCATCTGTAGAAAAGCAATGGAATATATTTCTCAGGAATTAAAAAGAGAAGTAAATTTAGATGACCATTTAGAGCTGGATTTAGAATTAGATTCTTTAGAACAGGTTGGACTCCTTTTAGGATTTCAAAAAGAATTGGGGGTAAAATTAAAAGAAGAGGACCTCGTTGGTGTTTTCACTGTGCGGGATATTTTAGAAAAACTTAAAAATTTTGTCTATACCAAAAAAGAAATAAGCTTAAAGTGGAACGATATTCTAAAAGAACCCTGTGAGGAAAAAATAAAAAATTCTGTAACTCTCTCTTTCTCTTTATCCCAAAAAATTACCAATCTTTTTCTCTATCTTATTTTAAAATCCATTACTTACGCTTTTTTCTCTCTTAGAGTAAAAAATAAAAAAAACCTTCCCAAGTCCGGGCCTTTTATATTATCCTCTAACCATACCAGTTATCTGGATGGACTTATTATTGCTTCTTCCCTTCCCTTTCCCCTTCTTCTCAATACTTATTTTTTAGGTTATCGTATCTATTTTCATCATCCTCTTATTAAATGGGTAAATAAACTCTTAAGATTAATCCCTCTTGATACTGCCTCCAACTTAATAGATGCCCTAAAAGTATGCTCTTATATTCTTAAAAACTCCAAAATCCTATGTATTTTTCCTGAAGGCAAACGTTCTCCCACTGGAGAAATAGATGAATTCAAAAAAGGAGCAGGGATTCTTGCAAAAGAACTAAATATTCCGATTGTGCCTCTCTATATCAAAGGAACTTACCAGGCCTGGCCATCTTATAAAAGAGTTCCTCATCCAGCAAAAGTTACCCTTGTCATAGGAAAACCTTTGACTTTAGAAGATTTAGTAAAAAAAATTAATCCCTACCTTGACCTTTACAAAAATATAGTGGATAATTTAAGAGAGGAGATATTAAATTTAAAAAACCAATTATGAGAAAAACAGAACTTTCTTCATTATCTAAAGAGAGGAGAAGAACAGAAAGGCTTACTCTTCCTCTAAATCTCCTTTATAGAATTCCCCCTTCCCCTCAATGGATTACTCCTCTTAAGTTAGAAGATATTGGAGGAGATGGTTTAAAACTAAGGGTGAAGAAAAGAATTAAAAAAGGAGAAGATTTAGAACTTAAGTTAGAAATTCCTTCCCAGGAATCTATCTATGTAAAGGGAGAAGTTATATGGAATAAACGGGTTGAAGTATCCTCCCAAAAATTTGAATACAGAGTAGGTATCCGTTTCCACAAAATGAAATACTTTGAGAGAAAAAGATTTGTAAGCTATCTTGCTGAGAAAATCCTTGATGAGCATTTAACTGAGAAAGGGGAAATAAAATAATGTCCCCAGATAGACCCTCCTCTCCAGCTACACTAAAGGAATTTATTGAAACAATAGAATATCGAGTTGTGCGCACGAAAGAAGAGCTGGAGAAAGCATTTCGTCTTGTTTATCAAGAGTACTTAAAAAGAGGCTACACTCAACCCCATCCTTCTCAAATGAGGCTTTCTATATTCAATGCACTTCCGGAAACTACTACTTTTATAGCTATCTGGGAAAAAGAGGTACTTGCTACCGCCACTCTCATTCCTGACTCTCCCTTAGGGCTTCCTATGGATAAGATATACCCTCAAGAACTGGAGAATTTTCGAAAAAGAAAGAAAAAATTATGCGAGATATCTATGCTGGCAAGCAATACAGAACTATTCAGAAACGGTGTTTCTTTAATGTTACATTCTAAAAAGATGTTTTTTATATTTTCTCTCTTCAAGTTAATATTTGACTATGCGCGTAATATTCTTCATCTTGACTATATATGCATCAGTATAAATCCTAAACATAAACTAACTTACGATTTCCTACTTTTTAAAGATTTGGGAGGATTAAAAACTTACAGTAGCGTTAATAATGCTCCTGCTATTGGAAAGTATCTTGACTTAAATAATGTCGAGGAGGAATGTAAAAAAGCAGGAAAAGAAGGTTTATATAAGATGTTTTTTTCTTCGGAAAGTACGCCTTCAAAATTTTCAGCTAAGTTGACACTTTCTACCCAGGACTTAAGATATTTTTTCGCAGAAAAAACAGATATCTTCAAAAAAGCCACCTCTCATCAATTAGAATATATCAAAAAATGCTATCCTACGTATGATTTTTCTCAGATATTAAAAGATATTTAAATTAAAAATTATAAATAACTTTAAAATAAACCAAATCATTATCACTGTACCTTCCAAACAAAGTAGTTGCACTTCCCTCAAAGATATACCCTCCCAAAGAAAAAACCACTCCTTTTTCTAATTTGTAAGAGACTTGAGGATTCAGCATCCAGTCATGATAAGAGATTCTGTAGGAAGAATCTAAATCAAGAATTAAGTCTCCATAGAAAAACTGTTTAGACAAATTTAACGTAACCTGATGAGAAAATTCTTCCTGAGAGAACAACTCTTCATAATTAAGAATAATATCTTCAATAAATTGAAAATTCCAGTAGAAGTTATTCTCAGCAGTATGGTCTATACCTACTCCTAAAGAAAGTGTGTCTTTCCTTACATAGGAAAAATCTCTCCTAAGATAAGGACAACTCAGAAACAGCCCCACCTCCCCCCTTATCCCATACGGGCCCGCTACTGTCTCAAAATCAATTCCCAGTATATGCAGACGGGGAAAATCCTCTATCAGTTTAAGTTCCTCCGGACTGAGATTTTGAGAAAGAAGAGCAGTTAAATTCTCTTCTGTGGGAAGATAAAGAAATTTCTTAACTGTATTGGATTTATCTTTTTTCTCTTTCAGGGTAGGTAAGCGATTATAAATATACATATAATATACATCAAAATCTATATCCTTAATGCGAGACCTCAGCTTTACTGCTCCCTGAAAATTCTTGGGTATGTATTTATCTAACTTATCTTCTCTGGTCACATCAACGGCTTTTATTGTTTCTTTAACCTGAGAAGAATAACTTCCCTCCTCAATCGTTTTCTTCAGATGCCCAAATACCGCCCAATCCGAGCCAAAAAATTTTAGATAAGAGGGTTTAAAAAAAGGAATAAGTAGAACCTCGCCATCATAATTTTTCTGATGCCAGTTATAACGCAACATAAATATAGGTAACTTTCTTTCTTGCTTTTTGAAAAGAATAAAATATTTATAATTGTAAGGATTTATTCTATCCAGAAGAATTACATTATCTAATTTCCCCCAGCTAATATATTGGTTTCCTAAATAAAACCTTCCCCCTCCCATCTTCCAGCAAAGATAAGCCTCATTTACTAATATATCCACATCTTCAATATCCTCAGTATGAAGAGTATTCTCATAAATAGCATCTAAGGAAAAGTGCAAGTTTAAATTATCTCCTAAATGAATTTTATTTTTAAAATGTAGCTGGGAATATAAGGTTACAGGTTCCTGGTAGGGATTATCTTTTTCGTTCCACCAGCTAAAAATCTTTATCCAGCCTTCTTTCTCCCATTCTATTTTTTTCTCTATCGCCTCTAAGGTATTTCTTATCTTAGAAACTCTCTCCTCTTGAGCCTGAACTCTTCCTGCACAAAGAAATACGAAAAAAAGAAGGCTAATCTTTCTCAAGATTGGAAAGAGTAAATATCTCATCTTCAGTTCCTTGATTATACTTAACCTCTACTACATTCATCAATGTTTTATGGTGCCGGGCTAAGTCTTCCATAACTGTTCTGGTTGCTGTCCAAATTCCCGAAATTTCTTCTATCTTCTCAACTCTAAATATCTTGCATTTTTTCCCTTTCTTATCATAAAATTCTGTCTTAAGAACAAGGAATCTCTCTTTATCTACCCAAAAGATTCTTTTTGAATATTGAGATGTTCCTTTTTTGGGGATACTTTCTACAACAAAACAGGAATACCCCTGATAAATTTCTCCTCCTAAAAGAGTATGTGTATCTTTATCCGGATGTCTTCTTTGCATATCTTCATAAGTAAAATCTGTATTTACAAATCTTAAATTCTTCTGACTACTTACAATCCTTCTTGCCCTACCTAAAGCAGGAAGGTAAAGATATTGAGTATCATCTTTATCTTTATTCTCCCAGGAGAGAAACTTTACTCCGCGAATATCTGGGGGCTTGAGAAACTCAAGATAGCTCTTCATAAGTTCTCCATAATCTTTGGTATATACTTCTAAAATTCTACTCCTTGTGTTACCTTTCTTATCTACAAGAGCCATCTCTATTTTAAAATACGCATCATCTCCATCATAACGGTTAAAAACTTTCTCCATAATTTCTCTTCCTGACAAAATTCTCTCTTCACTCACCCCCCACAAAGGAAACAACATCATTAGAGAAAAAAACACACCTATAATTCCCCTCATCCTGCCTCCTTCCAGGTAAATATTTTAAAATTCTCATTTAAATATTCCATCTTTTTCGAAGCTTTTTCAAAAGATACCAGCGTTTAACCTTCTGAAGAGGATTGCGATTGCCTAAGAAAAGATAACCTTCTTTAAGTTTCCTCTGATAAGGGTCAAACTGAAGATAAAAAGGAGCTACTTTTGGTCTCTTTCTTCTAAGAAGTATATTTAAAACCTCTATCGATGCAAGAACTCCACAAAGACTGCAGGCAATCACTGAAGAGGGACCTTTTTTTAACTCCATATCCATATAATTCAAATTAATATATTTCAAATGAAAAGCAGCCGGTGCCAATCCTACCCCAAAAGCTACTATTTTTTCCAGATAGCTCATCCCATCATTAATATCAAAATACTCATCAAAACCCATACCCTCCGGCCCAAAAATAATCAAGGCACTCCCGAATCCTAAAGGCCCTGCGGTAATTGTGTATATTCCTCTCCTTCTTGCTTCTTTAAATATAAATCTCCTCTCCTCAATAGAGAAAAAATCAACACCATCTATCAAAATCTCCACCCCAGAAAGAAACTCTTCAATATTTTCAGGAGAAATTTTCTCTTTAAAAGAATTTATTTCTAAATGAGGATTAATAGAAAGAGCTATTTTTTCCATTACCTCTGCTTTATTTTTCCCAAGAGTATCTATAAATGCACCATACTGACGCTGGATGTTAGCCAACTCAAAAGAATCTGCATCAGCTATATTAAGTTTACCAACACCCAACCTTACCAAGTTAAATAGATGGGCACCTCCCACTCCTCCCATCCCTACAATCGCTACCTTAGATGCTCTTAACTTTTCTTGCTCCTGCTGAGTTAACAATCCTATATTTCTGGCAAACGCCTCCCGGTAATATAACTCAGCACTATTTAAATATTCAGTATCCATCTTTAATCTTAAATCTGGGTTTAAAATGAACCAAAAGAGAAGGCAAAACCACCAAATCTGCCCATAAAGCATTAAGCATAAGTAAACTACTTAATATCCCAAAATAAGAGGTGGGCACAAAATTTGATAAAGATACTACACCAAAACCAAAAAAAAGAATTAAGGAAGTCAAAATAATTGGTCTGCCTTTGGCAAGTAAAGTTTTAAAAACCGCCGAAGAATAATCTTTTGTTTCTCCAGAAGCAACTCCAAAATGATGTAAAAAGTGAATTGTATCATCCACAATAATCCCCACCCCTATCGCAGAAATCATTGAGGTAGCACTATCTAACCTGATTCCTAACCATCCCATTATCCCAAAATTTATCAAAATAGGCAAAACATTAGG
>Ga0164318_10000090_pt1 | contig 49953 bp, 47 predicted proteins | sample GuaBasSedimGuay9_FD_113734 | JGI IMG/M metagenome (GOLD analysis project Ga0164318, IMG submission 113734) | Subseafloor sediment microbial communities from Guaymas Basin, Gulf of California, Mexico - Guay9, Core 4571-4, 0-3 cm | ecosystem: Environmental > Aquatic > Marine > Hydrothermal vents... | reverse complement strand
TGGCAGAATGGAGCGAATCGAGTAGACAACTGGCAGGCTAACGTAATGCGATGCGAAAATAATAAAAAGGAGGTGAACGGATAAGTAAGTAAGTGAGAGCGGGCGGTGAAGTTTTTCATAGAATAAAAAAATGAAAATTAGAACTTACTACATATCAGATTCATGTGAAACTTATCTTTACAGTTACTATTTCAAAAGGCTTTACAGATAACAAAATTTCATTATTTTTTATCTCAATTGTAGAACTTTCCTCTTCTAGTAAATTGGTTAAGTGAGCTTGTTTCACCGGCTTGTAGAATCTAATGGTTGCTTCTGTATCTTTTCCTTCGGTTTCAAAAAATCGAATGATTACCGAATCATCATCTTCTGCTTTTTTAATTGCTGTAACAACTAGATTTTCAGGCGCTATTTTCATAAAACTGAAATTTGAATCAAGAGTGCTTTCTACAGGATATTCATCAAACTCAACAGCAATAAAAGGTACATTATAGCTGTATGCAACTTTGTAACTTTTTGCATCTTTCCAAGTGCCACTATGTGGATAAAGTGCGTATTTAAAAACATGCTCACCAATCAATAGTGCCTTAGGCGCATAAAGTTTTGGACCAGCATCACCCCAAGATACTAAGTCTACACTTCTTAAGAGTGTTAATTTAATTGTATTTCCATCAATCTTGTGTTCTGGAAGACCCAAGTTTATAAGTGTCACTCCATAAGAACCATCAGTGTAATCAAGCCAATTTTGCACAGGCCATGTTCCAGTAGGTTTCTCTCGCCACGTATCATCAAATTTTGGGATTTTTGGACGTTCAATAACACCACCAGGTATCTCTGAAAAGAAAGTTTCACTCTCAATATCTACTGGAAAGTTAACTTTCACCGCAGAATGAGGATTGTTGAAGTCTATTTCCATGTCAAAGTCTATTCTTTTTATTTTTTTATAGAGTGTAATTGTAGATCGCCATCGTATGAGGTCTTCATCACGCCATTTAAAGTATCCTTCCACATATATTGCGGATTTTACATCAGATTTTTCCGCTGCAATAAAAACATTCATAGTATCTCTCAAGAGAACTTCTTCTCCAAAGACTTTTTGCACCCACATACTTCCACTTTGGAGTAAAGTTTGCCCTTCTGGTGGCTCTATTGAATAGTATAAATCACCAGCATCAGGAGTAATTTCTAATTCATTACCAGGTCCCGCTAAAATACTTCTATCAGCCTCTTTATCATAAATTTCATCGATAAGTCCTGTTTCTGCATCCACAGTTATTTTATAGTACTCATTTTCAATTTCCGGCTCTGGAAGTTCATCCGAAACCTTTAGTTCATCAGCTTTTTTGACATAATAAAGCTTGATTCCCAATGGAGGAACATTTTCAGCAACAAAAACCAAAGACACATTTGTAAGATTTCCATTTTCATCAACATCAACGAGTTCTGCCTCGTAAGGAATTTCATTTCCATCTTCATCTACAAGTGCAAGTCCCTTCGTTCTCAATTTTGAAACGTTAATGTTAATTACTGCAACATCAGTACGTTCCCAGTTTTGTGTGTTAACAATAAAGAAGGGTATGCTGTCATTTTCTTTTTTAACTTTAAGTTTACTTGCAATAAATGTAATTGCAGATTCAAGTACTTCTGTCGCTAGTTTTTCGGCTTCCATGAAACGCTCATATGCATCATCATATATTTCGTCAATACCACAGCCACAAATAACATCATGAAATGCATTATGAAGAAGATTTTTCCATGCACTATCAAGCTTTTCAAATGGATATTCCATTCCTAGACTCCATGCAATAGTTGCCATTCGTTCAGCATCTGAAAGTAGAAATTCTAATTCCCTAGTCAACTGTTTTACCCAGATCCGGCTACTATAGCATCCTGGTAGAATTTTCTCATATTGACCATATTGCATCTCACCCTCAACAACAGGCAATGTATCTGAATATTTTTCAATTTCCTTGAAAATTTCAGTAGGAGTCGCTACATGCACATCAACATCATCCAACTCTTTATTTGCACGCTTCACAATTTCCGTAATTGAAGGATTTGGCGGAGAAAAATCATTTCCGTTCATTAACCATGCGATTGGAACATTTGAATATTTTAATTCACGGTCGATTAAACTTTTTATGGTTAAAACACCTTCATCTATATCCTCAGGAAGTATCCCAGCATTCCCATATCCAAAAATGAAGAAGTGTGTTAGAATTTTGCTACCATCCAGTCCCTTCCAGATGAAGTCGCTTAGCAACTTCCCTCCATAGCCCCTCTTAAACGCAAAATATTTGAATCCAGACTTTAACCAAACTTGTGGTGTTTGTGCATGGTTTCCAAAAGGATCTAGCATCCAGCCCACAACTGGATCTACACCGAACTCTTTTCTCATAAAACGCTTTCCAATCAAAATTTGCCGTATGTTGGATTCAATGCATGGCAGATTGCTATCAGGCATTACATACATTCCACAGACAAGGTCTATTCTGCCTTCTCTAACTCGTTTTTTGAGCTCTTCCCATAAAGATGGATGCTGCGCTCGGAAGTGCTCAAGCAACACTTGTTGATCTAGTACAAACTTGAATTCTGGGTCCTTCTCCATTATATCAAGTACTTGTTTTATGTGATGCCCAATTACTTCAGCATATTCTGCCTCAGTCATTACCCATTCAGTATCATAATGGAAATGAGGCGTTACAAAAGCCTTTTTCTTCATATTATTTCCTCACAAACAGTTAATCATGCTAAATACAAAATAATGTTCATCATTATTTACTTTTTCTTAGATAATTCAACTACAACCTGTTTATGATATATTTCTTAGAAAAAGCTTCCAACTAGTAATTTCGTAAAAAGTAATAAGAAGGCATGTAATATCATAAACTAGAATTTTTAGTTGTTATTTTATTTTCTAATTCGTCTTATTTCAAAGACTGTTGGATTCTCAGGATCAGGGCATGCAATTTCTATCACGTCACCGTTTTCTTTAGCCCATGGAAAATTAACTCCCCAGCGCATAGAATTTATGTCTGGTAGAATATTCAAAAGAGCACCATAACAGATTTCACCCTTTATTGTTCGTCCATCAAAATAGATTTTATCTCCTTCCTTAAGGCCAAATTCGCAATTTGTTACTTTCTTAACTGTAACTTCAATCTCATATGGAGGTCCAGTCATTTACTATTCACCAAAAAGATTTGTAGTAAATCTCTCATAATGAAATAAAAAGATTCCCACATGGGATAAAAATCATTAACATATCATATATTTTAACTAGCTATGAAACTACTTTTTATTTATGCCATCTACAAATTTTGAACAAAAAAGTACTCTTGATAGCACAATCCGAAAAAGAAAGCAAGAAATCAGGGAATATATATGGAAACTAATGGAAGAAAAGAATATTGCAAGATTTCCAAGACCTGTTTTTGGCCGTATTCCAAACTTTATCGGTGCTGATAAAGCCGCCGAACGATTATTAGAACTTGATGTTTTTAAAGAAGCAGAAGTGATATTTGTAAATCCAGACTCGCCTCAAAAACATGTCCGCTATCGTGTTCTTCTATCTGGAAAAAAATTAGTTATGGCTACACCACGTTTAAGAAAAGGATTCTGGATTTTAGACCCAGAGAGGATCCCTAGAGCCAAGTATAATCTTGCGAGCACTATAAAGGGTGCCTCAATCTTTGGAAAAACAACATCTAATCTTGATAATTATCATATTGATTTAAAGGTTGCAGGCAGTGTGGCTGTCACAAAAGATGGTGCACGTGTTGGTAAAGGCGGAGGTTATTCAGATTTGGAGTTTGGAATACTTACACAGTATGGATGGATTTCAGATGAAACTCAAATTGTTACCACAGTTCATGACATACAAATTGTCAAGTCAATTCCAATGACAAAACATGATGTCCCTATTGATATAGTTGCCACACCAACTCAAACAATATTTACGAATCACAAGTACGAGCGGCCCAAGGGGATATACTGGGACGAACTAGATTCACATTATCTTAGAGAAATACCTATACTAGAAAGGTTAGCGAAAGAAAAGAAAATAACAAAAAAATGAAATTAAAAAGTTAAGCATTGATTAATTTATTTTTCATGAAATCATCATAGGCAGAAAGATCAAAGTACCCATGTCCTGAGAAGTTAAACAAGATTACAGTTTCTTCGTCACGCTCCTTTGCTTTTAATGCCTCATCAATAGCTACCTTAACTGCATGTGCGGTTTCTGGTGCAGGTACTAAACCTTCGATTTTTGCAAAAAGTGCTGCTGCCTTGAACACATCAACTTGTTTGTAAGTTATTGATTCGATAATACCTTCATCTTTTAATAGACTGATAATGGGCGCACTACCATGATATCTTAATCCACCAGCATGTATTGGAGGAGGTTGATAATCATAACCAACAGAATACATTTTTAACAATGGGGTCATTTTACCCGTGTCACCATAGTCATAAATGTATTTGCCCTTTGTTAATGAAGGAACGGACTCTGGTTCAACAGCAACGAAACGTGTGTCCTTCTGAATTCCTTTAAGTCTATCATGAATGAATGGAAGTGTTAAGCCACCAAAGTTAGAGCCTCCACCAACACAACCAATTATGATATCAGGATACAAATCAATCTTCTGCATTTGAAGTTTTGCCTCTTGCCCAATAATTGTTTGATGAAGTAAAACAAAGTTTAATACGCTTCCCAGAGCATATTTTGCATCATTACTGGTAATCGCATCTTCAATAGCCTCACTTATAGCTATTCCAAGGCTTCCTGGATGGTTTTTATCTATTTCAAGAAACTTCTTACCGGTCTCTGTTTTATCGCTAGGTGATGGATAAACCGTTGCATTAAAGAGCTCCATTAAGACTCTCCTATACGGTTTTTGAATGTACGATGATCTTGTCATGTATATTGTGGTTTTAATACCAAAAAGATTAGCACCATAGGCAAGTGCGCTACCCCACTGTCCCGCACCTGTTTCCGTAGTAAGACGTTGAAGATTTTCTTTTGCTGCATAATAAGCCTGCGCAAGAGCCGTATTCACTTTGTGACTTCCCGTGGGAGAGACATCCTCTCGCTTAAAGAAAATCTTTGCAGGAGTTTTTAGATATTTTTCTAATCTAAATGCTCGTTGAGTTGGAGTTGGCCTTCCATTGAAAACATATCCTTCAAGTATCTCATCTGGAATTCTGATATACTGCTGATCAGAAACTTCTTGTTTAACTAATTCTTTTGGGAAAAGTGCCATTAGGTCCTCTGGTCTAATGGGTTCCTTAGTTACTGGATTTAATGGTGGGTCAAGTTGTCGAGGCAAATCAGATAGTATGTTATACCAGTTTTTTGGAAGCTCATCTAAATCTAACATTATACGATATCTTGCGTCATTCATAAGCTCACCTCAACTTTGTTCTTTGACAGGAATAAGATAACTAAACGACCTAATGGAGTAAGTTCGCATAGCGTGCCCTTGGTATGTTTATCTCCAATACGAAGGAGCCCAAGTTTGTTGAACCTCTTGAGAATGTATTTCAATGTACTTCTAGAGAAACCAAATTGTTCGAGAGCTGTGACTAATGATGTAAATGTATGATTAGAAACGTCGATATTCTGCAATGTCAATAGGACATACTTCTGTTGACTGGTCAGTGTTTCAGTCATAAACTCCAAAAGCCGTTCAATCACAAAATTCAGTTCATCAGAGTTTAAAAAATAGCTAGATACGTTTTCATTTATGCGCTCAATATTGTTTACTAAGCCAAACTAATTCACCTTGCATTGATTCACCTTCCGAAAATCAAAAAGTTATTCCTTTACTTGTATGCAAAATATAAATATTTAGTGGACAAAGTACTTTGTCCATGAAACAATTTTTCAAAAAATGTTTCAGCTTTTACTTTTTTAAATATGACAAGTCATTTGTAGAAATAACTAATTGTACATACATTTAATTTGTAAATTTGTCATTTATTTTTCACAGTTATCATTCATTTGATTTCTTTTATAATAGAAAAATTATTAAATTTCTGTATAACATTGATAATATTATAAATTTGTATGGCAAAGGAGATGGCAGGATTAGAAATGATTGATTATGCTAAGAAGAAAGGTGTTAAATACGTATTTTTGCAATTCACAGATATTCTTGGGAGATTAAGAACCATTACAATTACTATAGAAAGATTGCAGTCATATATTGAGGAGGGAACTGCCGTTGATGGTAGTAGTATCGAGGGGTTTGCTAAGATAGAAGACAGCGACCTTGTTCTCAAACCAATTCCGAGATCATTCATACAATTACCATGGAACGAAAAAGTTGCTAGAATAATATGTGAAGTCAGACAAGCAGATGGAAGTCCTTTTGAAGGGGATCCAAGGTACATATTAGAACAGTACCTATTAAAAGTCGAACACGATATGGGCTTGAGATACTATGTTGGCCCAGAGCTTGAGTTTTTCTTGTTGCGTGAAGATAAGCCGGCAGATAATGCATTTTATTATGCAACGGCACCTTTAGATAAATCTACAGGATATAGAATCGAGATGGCTGATTATATAGAGTACTTTGGTTTGTTGCCAGAATATCTTCATCATGAAGTTGCACCTGGTCAGCAAGAGATTAACTTTCGATTTGGCGATGCACTCACTATAGCAGATGGTGTGCAAGTATACAAGCTAGTTGCTACACATTTAGCTGAGAAATACGGTCTTGTTGCAACATTTATGCCAAAGCCATTTTTTGGAATGAATGGCTCAGGAATGCATGTTCATCAAAGTGTTTTCTTCGCTGATTCTAATGAAAATGCCTTTGCAGGAGAAAAGGAAGGAACACTATCTGAACTTGCGTTTAATTTTATTGCAGGCCTACTTAAGTATGCTCCAGCAATAACTGCAATCACATCACCAACTGTGAATAGTTACAAGAGATTAGTTCCAGGATATGAAGCTCCAGTATATATTGCGTGGGGTTACGGTAACCGAAGTGCCTTAATTAGAGTACCCAAATATGCATTAAAATCAAAATCAAGAATTAGAATTGAATATAGAAGCCCAGATCCATCTAGTAATCCTTATCTAGCCTTCGCTGTAATGCTTGCTGCAGGAATTCAAGGAATAAAGGAGGAACTGGAGCCCCCCAGAACCTCTTCCAAGGAACCTCTATAAGCTAACTGAGGAGGAACGTAAGAAATTGGGTATAAAAGCACTACCAGGATCGCTGGATGTTGCATTAGAAGAAATGAAAAAAGCTCCATTCATAAAAGAGGTATTGGGCGAGCATATATACACCAAATTCATAGAATTGAAAACAAAAGAATGGAAAGAATATACTAGTGAGGTAAAAGAACCGTACACTCAAGAAGTAACAGAATGGGAACGCAAAAAATACTTATACTGGTAGAAGTAAGACACCGAGAAAAGCTATGACTTAAAGTAGTATTAAAAGGAGAAAGAAAGTAGGAAATTTTTATTAGTTACTCCCAGATTGGTTCCATGACAACTTTTGCTGCTTGAGCCGTTTTTATCAATTCTATCCCTTTTTCTATATCTTTGATTGGAATAATATGCGTTATAACTTGTTTCAATGTCTTTTTGATTTCAGGTCTCTCTAATAAACCGCTAACTTGATACCATGTATCAAACATTCGTCGTCCTGTTATGCCAAAAACTCGCAAATTCTTGAAGATAACATATTCGTTCAAGTTGATTGAAACAGGGCCTTTAAATATCCCTAGCAGAGATATCCTGCCACCAGGTGTAATCACTTTTAGTCCCAGTTCGAGAGCAGCTGGTGCACCAGACATTTCAAAAACTACTGATGGCCCCTCATAATCTGTTTCACTTAAGATAATCTCTTCTAACTCTTTCTGGTCCATTTTTGCATCTAATACACGGTCTGCGCCCATTTTCTTTGCTAGTTCAAACCTAACCTTCTTTTCTGCAAATTCTGTTACAATTACCTTTCGAGCACCCAAGTACTTAGCTACAACTATAGACATTAATCCAATTGGCCCTGCGCCAAGTATCAATACAGTATTTCCAGTAATATCCTCATAATTTCCTGCTGGTAGAGCAGTATGAACTGCATTTCCCAACGGCTCTAGTATTGATGCAATCTCTGGCTCTAGATTAGGGTCTACCTTCCATGCATTTATCTCAGGTATTTTAAAATACTCGGCAAATGCTCCATTTACAGTTACACCAAGAATCTTCATATTCTCACAGATATGCATACGTCCAGTTCGACATTGATAACACGTACCATCAGCTATATGAGTTTCAGCAGAAACCAAATCACCCACTTTTACCGATTTCACTGCTGAACCCACTTTGACTACTTCACCAGTTGCTTCGTGTCCAAATATAATTGGTATATTTTTCATTTCTTCCTGCGACCAAGGATCCCATTCCCATATGTGAACATCAGTTCCACAAATAGATGTGCGTCTTACTTTAACCAAAACCTCGTTATCCCCAATTTTTGGAATATCGACCTTTTTTATTTCGGCACCAGGAGCACGTTTACTTTTTACGACAGCCCACATTTTTTCGGTCATAATACAATCCTCATGAAAAATTTATTATCCAATAAGCTATGTATTGAACTTTATATTAAAGTGTAACCTCTAGGAAAAATACATTAGAAAAGCGTAAACAAAAATCTGACTTTTTTTAATAATTTTTTACTTGCTAAAGTACATAATATGAGTTTTTTAAGATAATCTATATTATATAAAGCAAATCAAATCTATTTAAATTTCAACAAAAAAAGTAGAAAAAATCTAAAAAGTAATGATATTCACACAGCCATTTATTGTTGTGACATTGTTGATATCACTGCTATGAAGTCAGATAGTTGTGTAAAGGCTAAGTACAATGCGAATGCTGCACCAATTATAAGATATCCTATTGTTAATCCAGCACCAAATACAGTTGTCATTGCTATAGGCGATGAAATAAGACCATAGATAGCTGCCACAACAGAAACTAATGTTATGATGCGTACTGTCTGCTTCATCGATATATTACGCTGTTTAAATATCCAAAGAACCATACTGCTTACAACTACACCAAACACTGAAAGCACAAAGCCAACCCCAAGAGCCATTCCTAGAAGAGTAATCCCCCCATCTGAAAATCCTCTTGAGATTCCAACAAATATTCCACCTACAATTATCCCAAAGAGCGTTAAGACACCGCTTGCTAATGCAAACTTTGGCTTTGAATGCTCCTCTATGGCCTCTTTAGCTTCCTCTTCAATCTTCTTCTTTTTGAATAACTTTGTAATTTTTCGGAACTTGAAAAGACTCTTTAATTGCTCTAAGAGAGACATATCCCATCCACTAGCAGCTTGCGTTGTAGCAACTGCACCAGCTTGGGTTGCGGTTGTAGCCGCAGCAGTTGTAGCAGTTGCAGTAATAGATGCTGTAGCAACGCTAACAGTTATCGCAGAAGCTGCAGCGGCAACAACTGCTGTTGAGCCTAAAGTCGTTGTAGTCTCAGTTACCTCCCCACCTGCACCAGTACTAGTAATGTAAGGATCTATTTCATTGAAATTAAATTCTAAGAGCATTATGTTTGGAATGTAATCGTCGCCAGTAGAATAGTATACAGAGATCCATAGTGAGTCCTGAGATATAGCCAATCCTTGAATATACCAATAGTTAACATTTGTAATATTCTCTAGTTCATTTTTGATTATTGAAGATGCATTCATAATGTAGTTTGCCGTACCATTACTAAATATTTTAAATAAGTAGCCTTCATAGGTAATGCCCCATAACGAATCATGACCGTAAGCTAAATCTGCAAATGCAACATGGTACTCAGTATAATTCTCAGGAATGTATACTGTATTGTTAGCAATTAGTTTTCCAGTCTGCGCATCGATTTGAAGCAATATTGTGTAATTTACTTCAAAGGTCATAAGGTCAATCCAAAGTACATTATCATGATAAAGCATACTTGAAATCTCTATAAATGAGCTTATGTTTAGTGTTGATGTCAAGTTAAGTTCATGAATTAAAGAACCTTCTGAATCAAACTCTGCAAAAAACAGCACATAGTCACTGTAATTATAGAATACAAAGAAATAGTGATTATCCTCAGCATCAAACCCAAAAACTTCACCATATTTGGTTACATTGGTTACTAAAATATTGTCAATATAGTCGCCACTAGAAGAAATTAGACTTATGTTTATTGTTTGAGATGTGTAGTTATAGTAGTACATTGCCAGATTTTGGCCATCCCATGCCAGCGAATTGCCATCATAGTTTTCTAAGTGTATAGTATTTATTGGTTGATAATTTACCTGAGCCACTGCTGGAGTTAATATCAACACCAACATTATTGCCATATATGGAAGCAACTGTAATATATTTACAAGTCGCTTGTAGACCATAAAAACCACCTTTTTTTTAATTAATTTTTATTTCTATTTCAGATTATGAAAAAACGTTAATTAATTATAAACCTTGCGATAAAGTGCATCCCGATAAAATCATGATTTTTCAATTGAAAACAAAAAATGATGAACCAAATAGGTAATTAAAGATAGTACAAGAGACTATGAATATAGCATGGACTCACATGAAAACATTTTTTATTGAATTTGTTTCACTATGATGTGCTGTTAAATCCAAGTAGAGTATTATAAGATTAACAAATTATAAGGTGAGCAATGATGAAAAAAGGACCAAAAAACACCCTGATACTTGGTTTCCTTGTGAATCCAATCGCAGGAATGGGTGGCCGTGTAGGACTAAAGGGAACTGATGGAATGTATGAAAAAGCTTTAGAGCTAGGAGCTAAACCAGTTTCGCCAAAACGAGCTGTTGAATTTCTTAAAAGCTTAAGTAGATATAAAGACGAATTAGAGGTTACATTAATTACATGTCCTGGTCAAATGGGTGAAGAAGAAGCAAAAGAAGCCCAATTTGATTTTGAACTCATAGACATGCCGAAAAAAGAAAGAACTGGCCCTGAAGATACCAAACTTGCAGTTTCTAAGTTTGTTGATAAAAACGTTGAGCTCATAGTTTTTGTTGGCGGAGATGGAACTGCACGTGATGTTATGGATGCATTAAGAAGCAAAAATAGTAATATTCCAGTTTTAGGTGTACCCTCTGGAGTGAAAATGTACAGCGGAATTTTTGCAATAAACCCACAAGTTGCAGCAGAAGTTATAGCCTATTTTGCAGAAAATAAAGCTAATGTTATGGAGTTAGAAGTGATGGACATCGACGAAGAGGCTTTCAGGAAAAACGAACTGAAAATTAAATTGTATGGATACATGAAGACACCTTATGTGCCGATGGCTATTCAAGGAAGTAAATCAGTAACGCCCAACACAATTGATGAACATGAGAATCAACTTGCAATTGCACGGTATATAATAGACCGTATAAAAGAGGATTTAGATCCAGATGGATATTATATTTTAGGCCCAGGTACAACAGTTAAAACAATAAATGATCTTCTTGGAATTGAAAAAACACTTTTGGGTGTTGATATTTATCATAAAGGTAAAGTATACCTTGATGTCAATGAAAGGCAAATCTTGGAGATTGTGAAAGACTTTAAGAAGGCATGGATTATTGTATCACCAATTGGTCATCAAGGAATGATTTTTGGTCGTGGAAACCAACAAATTAGCCCAGAGATAATTAAACGTGTTGGGAAAGACCACATTATTGTGATTGCCACTATGCGCAAAATAAGAGACTTAGCAGATGGTGCTTTGAAAGTCGATACAGGAGACCCAGAAGTTGACAACATGCTGCGAGGATACATAAAGGTATTAGTAGACTACCAAACTTGGCGAATGGTTAAAGTTATATAATTAAGTTAATGATTGCATTTGTATCAAGAAATAGCAAAGAATTAGATTGCTACTTCGTAAAAAGTGGTTATATAATTAAGAAAAATAAAGGGAAGTTTTTATATTATTTTTAGCTTCTTTCCTGCCTTTTCAAGTGCATCGAGAGCATAGTCTAAATCTTCTTTCGTCATTGCTGCATTAACTTGAGTTCTTATTCTAGCTTTTTCTCGAGGCACTAACGGGTAGACTATTGGAACTGTAAAGATATTCATGTCCAGCAACATCTTTGCAAGGTCTTTTGCTAATTTGCTGTCACCAGTTATAATTGGAATTATCGGTGTTTGCGTATTACCTGTGTCGAATCCCATGCTTTCTACTTCTTTCTTGTAATAGTGCGTATTATCCCATAGCTTCTTAACAATACTTGGATCCGACTCGAGTAAATCTATGGCAGCTATGGTTGCGGCTGCAGCAGCAGGTATTTGGGATGCAGTTAAAAGCCAAGTACGAACTTTATTATATGCAAAGTTTATTAAGTCTTGAGACCCGCTAATGTGCCCCCCTATTACACCAATAGCCTTAGAGAATGTACCCATATCCACATGAACATCTTCATGGGATAGTTTGAAATGCGAGACTATACCACGCCCATTCTCGCCAAGTACACCCTCACCATGTGCATCGTCAACGTATACCATAGCTCCATGCTCAGCACCCAACTTTGCTATTTCATCGAGTGGAGCAATATCACCGTCCATTGAGAAGACGCCGTCAGTAACAATTAAAATTCTTCTGTAGGGTGGGTCATGCTTTTCGGCTTCATTAAGGACACGTTCTAAATCAGCCATATCACAGTGTGCATAGATAGCACGATCTGCCTTTGACAATCGTACACCATCGATTATACTTCCGTGATTTAGCTCATCACTAACAATAAGATCGCCTTTACCTACAAGAGCGGGAATCAAACCAGAATTTACAGTAAAGCCTGTTGGAAAAGTCAAAGCAGCTTCAGTTCCTTTCCACTTAGCAATTCTTTTTTCAAGTTCAACGTGGATGTCCATGTTACCAGCAATCTCTCTATCAGACCCAGTCCCAACACCATACTTCTCTATGGCTTTGATTGCTGCTTCTTTTAGTTTTGGGTGATTTGCTAAGTTTAGATAATTGTTTGTACCGAGCATTAATGTTCTTTTACCATCAACATTTGCCCAGACATCATTGGGGCCATAAAGAACATGAAGTTCCCAGTTCAGATTCTGTCGAACAAGCTCTTCATATTCTTCTCTTAAAAAAGCAGTTGGATTTCTCTTCATTTATTACACCATCCGTCCATTCTATACTCTAAGCAATATTATTTTGAACTTTCCATTCTTTTAATAATTTCCATTCTAATAAAGGATTTGTGTCGATGCATTTTTTATTTTTTGGCATTATAAACATGATTTTTGAACGTAGAAAAAAAGGAATATACAAAAAACAAAATTAACAAAACATAAAATGCTTTAGTAGTAAAAAATATAAGATGAAAAAGCAACTATTAACTAAAAATTGATAATCATATGATTCAACTTCTTTTATAAAAATACGTTCTAAGAACCTTCAAATATTGAAAATGTGCTATCAGGAAAGTTGTCGAAGAAGTCAATAGTACGTATTACAAATAATGCTAATGTGAGGTGCTGATGCGGTTGTTACTGTATATCATTTCAGTCTCAGACGAAATTACTGCATATGAAATAAAACGAGAACTGTATGAGAGCGGTATTGCGAAGAAAGTCACAATTTTCAAAGGGATCAAATCAATTCTTTTGAATGATACAAGATATAAAATAGACAACGGCACAATACTTATAGTCAGATTAAAGAAAAATAATTTAAAGAAAATTAAGAAGCTTGTAAAAGACATTGAAGTAGAAAGAGTTACTGACATGGGTTATAGCGATGAGGAAATTAATGATGAAATTTTTGATTTTGAAGGAGAAATAATCGATTAAGAAAGATTTTTGACCACACTTATTTTATTATATATTAACGAGTTTACTAGATAAAGCCTTGATATTAAGGGTGATTTTTATGCCTATAGAGATAGAATACTATGACTTTGGAGAGATGGTAGTTAATGGAAAAAAGTATACACGAGATCTTATTATCTTCAGAGATAGAATAAGACCAGATTGGTGGAGAATTGAAGGTCATAAACTACACATTGACGATCTAAAAGAAGTATTAGCAGAAAAACCAGATATATTAGTGATAGGTACTGGATACAGTGGGGTGATGGTTGTTCCAAAAGAGACGATAAAATATCTTGAAGGTAAAGGAATTAAAGTTATCATTAAAACGACAAGAGAAGCATATAAAATATTCAACGAGCTTATTAAAGAGGGGAAAAATGTGGCAGGTGCATTTCATTTAACATGCTAATTATCAGGAGAACTATTTTTTATTCATTTCAGAGAAAATTTACTTCTCTAAGACATCTAAAGACTTCTTCATCATCCACATCATACCATTTTTTATACGCATCAGCTACTGCAAATATAGTCATTCGTCTTATATTTAGACATACAATTAAATCAACATATTTCAACAAAGCCACAACGGTATCATAAGGTGCTGTTGGAACGGCAACAATGATTTTCTTTGGGCTTTGGCGTTTAACCCATTTAACAGCCATATACATAGTATATCCAGATGCTAGACCGTCGTCAACTAAAATAACAGTTCTTCCAGAAATATTTGGTAAAGGCTTATTACCACGATACTTCTTCATTCGTTGTTTTATTACATTATATGTTTTTTCGGCAATTTTCTTGATATCATCATCAGATAAAGACAGATATTGCAGAATACGCTTGTTAACCTCATAGGACCCATCAGGACCGACGGCACCAAATCCTGCTTCTGGATCATATGGAATCTGCATCTTTCGAACAATAATGAGGTCAAACGGGAGTCTCAACTTTTTAGCAACAGTTGTTCCAACAGGAACTCCGCCAGCAGGAATTGCAAGGATTAATGCGTCTTTTTTAACTAATGCTTCTAAGCGTTTAGCTAGTACCTCACCGGCATGATATCTATCTCTAAATACATGCAATTTATTGTAGAGTGACTCATCATAAATTACTTTCTGTTTAAGTTCACTATTAAAATGCATAGAGGGCATTTTATTCACACTTTAAGCTTTGTTTTTCTTGTTCATGATAAAATCTTCCAGTGTTTTTTGTTTACTCTCACTCTGAAGTTTTTGTATCTCAGCATATGCCTTCTTCAAAATATCTTTATGATTTTTGTATTTTAGAAGGTTCATAGCTTCTTCAAAAGTAGCCCATGTATAGTCAGCATGCTCCCAGCTTATACGTACATCTCCACTTAAATACTCAACAAGATAATAACGAACTGTTTTTTTGACGGTTTCTTTTGTTTCACTATCTTTAAACCAGTATTTTGTTTCTCCAATGAACGAATGAACTAAGATATCTTTCAAATTAGTCTCTTCTTGAATTTCTCGTTTGAGCGTAGCTAAATCTCGTTCACCGTGCTCTTTTATCCCTTTTGGGAATTCCCACCACTCTTTAATAACGCCATCTGGTTTTTGATCACGTACTTTCACAAGAAGAAACTTGATCTCGCCATTCCTTTTGAAGATAACTCCGCCAACAGATGTCTCAAATTTAACCACTGCAGATTCCTTCTGACTTTTGTATTTTTGCAACTGCTGATTAGTGATTTCTTAGTAAATTTTTTACATTCGGTTATACACTAATTATTTATGAATTAAATAAATATGAATCTTTTCAAACAAATTTTCGAAAATAGCGATTTTTATTAAAACACTTTTTAATAAGCGCACATAAAAACCAAACTAATGAAAAAAATCTTACATAAGATATGCATCTACGGAGCCAATTTTAAACATTATTTGCAAATAAACATTTATAATGACAATGTAACTAGATGTTTATAGAATAAGGTTTGTATTATGTTTATTCTTTGGTACTGGTGTGTTAACGATGTTTGACGATATATTAGAGTTTGTTGCTAAGAACAAGCAAAAGTTAATTGAAAAGATTGAAAAACTGAAAAAAGAAACTAAAGAGGAAAAAGTGAGAGCTCATTGGATTCCATATAAGCCAGAAGAAAAACAAGATGTAAACATAGCGGTTGAGGATGGAAGCTATAATTATATTGAATATAAAGGATTTGTGTTATACGCGTTGGCAGCTGAAGCTGTAGGATATATTAATGAAAATCTGTTAATCAAAAAGTGCATTGATGTTGATGTACTACATCCATATAAATACACAGAACACCGAATAAGATTTTATATGTCAACTCTTGAAAAAAAGGTAGCTCTTCAAATTCTAAGTAATAATAATGTTGACTTTTTCTTACTTGATGGTTCTATACTCGGCGATCTAATCAGGCCTGCTGCATTCGAAAAAGCACCATCTACGAATGATAGAGAATTCATTGAAAAAAAATACTTAGATAAAATTAAAGCAAGCTTAGAAAAAAAAGAATTTTCTAGAATTATTTCTAAAGATTTTGTGAATGAAATTTATTCAAGTGCTAATCTTGAAAAGCCTCTTGATTCAATAATATATTTAGAGTACTTAGAAAACTTATTAACTGTGAAAGAGCTTCTAAAGTATGAAGATAAGGTTATTGGAATTTCGAAACGTTCTCAATCGACCAGTTATTTTCCAGAATCACGTGTACCGGATATTGCACTCTTTGAAAGTATATGTAGAGATGTAGGTTTTTCAAAACCGATTCCTGTTAAGTTAGAGTATATAGACAGATACAAGAGACGCTTTCCAATTATGGATAAAGAGATACGAGAGATACCATTATCATTGTTCTATGCGAGATTTGGAAAGAATAGTACTGTATTGAAATTCGAATATGTCGGCGAGCCAAGTGTTGACCGTGCTAAAGAGATATTAGATGGAATTGCAATGAGTACTGTAGAAGGATATCCATACTTACTCAGAAAAGCCCACCGCGAAGTGGTACTTACACAGGCGCACATAGAACAAATTGCTAAGATCTTAGGGTTATATGAAAGAACTGGGAGGGAAATGCTTTGAATGATGTTAATGATGAAATTATAGGCAGATGTATTGGTGAGAGTACACCATCTTACGTTTCTTTTATAACTAAGAAAATGCCAAAAATTGGAGATTATGTAATAATTGAGTTTGATAATAAAGAAGTTTTAGGACTTATTACAGGACTGGTTCGTGGTAATCCATCTATTGACGAAAGGATTTATGATCCAGATGTGGTTTCAAGAATTAAATATTTTGAAGGAGAAGATTTCTATATTCGTGGCATCGTACGAATTTTAGGGGATGTAGAGAAACTTCAAATACCCAAAACACCGCCGCCACCAGGAACTATTATAAAGAGGGCAAAAACAGGCATTTTAAAACGAATTTTTCAATCAGATCCTAGAAGAAGTATTATAATAGGTCATTTAATTTCTAATCCAGATGTTCCAGTTGCTGTAGATGTCAATATGATGGTCTCAAGACATCTTGCAATTCTCGCAGTTACTGGTGCTGGCAAATCAAATACGGTGGCAGTCATAGTAGATGAACTCTTGAGACTTGGAGGATGTGTTTTAATATTTGATATGCATTCCGAGTATGTTGGCTCAAAATTTAATAATGGTCCAGTAAATGTCATACCCACCAATCTGAATCCAAGATATCTTTCATTAAGTGAATTTCTAGTCTTGCTAAATATCCCTCCAAAAGCATATATCCAAGAACGTTATGTAAGGAAAGCATACAAGGAAGTTTTTGATGATATTAAGAAAAGTGGGTTAACTGGAGACTTTCTTGATGCCATCTTCAAAAAACTTGAAGAGTATAGTAAGGATGAAGATATATCCTCAAGTGACAGAAAATCAATAGTCGGCGCAATGAATAAAGTCTTAGATATGAAAATGAAATATGAAGCAATCTTGCATGGCCAAACTAAGCATATTTTACATGGCATTAAATTAGGTGCAGCTAATGTAATAGATTTAGGATCTGTAGATGAGGATTTGGCAGATGTTATTGTTAGCCATGTTCTTAGAACATTACTGAATAGCAGAAAGCAATTCAAACGTACGGGTGAGGGTTTTCCATACCCTGTTTTTATAATTCTTGAAGAAGCACATGTACTTGCACCAGTGGATAGACAGCCACTATCAAAATATTGGATATCCCGGATTGCGCGTGAAGGAAGAAAATTCGGAATTGGATTATGTTTAGTGAGCCAGAGACCAAAAATAATAGATCCAAATGCCTTATCACAAGCAAATAACATGATAATTCTTAAACTCGTTGAGCCTGGAGATCAAAGACATGTGCAACAAGCAAGTGAAACACTAAGTGATGATTTAATGGCGCAACTAACATCATTAAATACAGGCGAAGCAATTGTCCTAGGTATGATGACAAAAGTCCCGGCCTTAGTAAAGATAAAAAAATTTGATGGTTCGATAATAGGGCAAGATATTGACATAGTGGGAGAATGGAAAAAAACAAATGAAGAAAAAAAGAAAGAACTGGAAGAGCAAATGAGAGACGTTAAAGATATCTATGAAAGTGGTGATTGGTGATGGTTCGCTTTGCTCACATTTCAGACACTCATCTTGGATTTCGACAATATAATTTAGACGAACGCGAAGAGGACTTTTATGAGAGCTTTAGAGAGGCCATTGATGCAATAATCGAAGAAAGAGTTGATTTCGTTATTCATTCGGGAGATCTTTTCGAGCACAATCGACCTAAAGTTAAAGCATTAATGGAAGCACAAAAAGCATTTTTAAAGCTTCATGAAAAAAATATCCCAGTTTATGCTATTGCAGGGAATCATGATATAGTACTCAGAAGAGGTACTATTCCCCCACAAGCATTATTTCAGCACTTTGGGTTAAAGTTACTTGGCCATAAAAATAAATATGTAGTTTTAAAAGAACATAATTTATTCATTGGTGGACTCCCATATTATCCACGATATTATTCTGAAGCACTTAAAAAACAATTAGAGGAGCTTTCTAAAATAGCAAACAATTACAAAAAACGTATTTTAATACTTCATCAAGGATTAGATACACATCTTCCTTATGAACAAGCATTTGAATTACGATTGACTGAACTGCCAACTAACTTTCAGTACTACGCTATGGGGCATGTTCATAGACGAATAAAGGAGAAGTATGGTGAGGGTTATCTCTCATATCCAGGTTCTATTGATATATGGAGACTTGATGAAGTTGAGGATTTTAAAGCAAAAGGGAAGGGTTTTAACTTAGTTGACCTCGAAGGTGATAAGCCAGAAATTCACCATATTACACTTAAGAATACTCGTCATTTTGATAGTTACTTAATCAAAACAGAAAATTTCGAAAAGGAACTAGAAGAAATAAAGAATAAGGTAAAAAAACTAGCTGAAATCAGTCCTAAACCACCAATAGTTGGTATTAAAGTAAAAGGGAAAATGAAATTTGATAGTGTATATTATGGAAAACAAATTAAAGATGCGATTGGGAATTTTGTTTTTAAATTCAGATTATCATTTGAACCGGTTTTAGAGGGAATTGACATAGAGAGACAAGCCACACTAAATCTTATTGATATTTTAAATGAGATATTTCACCATAAGAGAGACTTAGTTGACTTCACAAAAACCATTTTTGAATACTTGAAGGATAATGAAATTGATGATGCTGTAAAATTCGCAGAGGAATTCTATCGGGAGAGATGGCAATATGATTCTTAAGGAGTTAAAGCTTACTAATTTCATTTCCCATAAAAATACAAAAATTACGTTTGGTCCTGGAATTACAGTAATAATAGGCCACAATGGTGCTGGTAAATCAAGCATCCTTGATGCAATATATTTTGCGCTCTTTAAGGAGAGCTCACGTGGGAACTTAGATGATTTAATACACCGTGGAGAAAGATACATGGAAGTTGACTTAACGTTTTCTATTGGAAATCGAACATACCATGTATTCAGAAGAAAGAAAAAAGGAAAAGGTAAAACCACAGAATCAAAGTTGTCCGATATAACAGAGGGAGTTATTACTTTAGAGAGAACACCAGATGGTGCGACGAAAAAAATAGAAGAACTTATAGGATTAAATAAAGATCTTTTTAAAAATGCCATATATATTCAACAAGGTGAGATTGACGCATTATTAGAGAAAGGTAAAACTGCTGCCAGAAAAAAGTTAATTGGTAGACTATTAGGGCTTGACAGTTTTGAAGTTGCTTATGAAAAGATGAAGGATGTTATCGCTTATTTTGATTCACAATATAATGAACTTAAAGGGGAGATAAAAAGGATTCCAGATGTCAAGTTAGAGCTTGAAAACATCATTAAAAGAAGAGAATCAATAGAACGTGAAATAAAAGAACTCACGAAAGAGTTACAACAAGCAAAACAAGAATTTGAGAAATATAAAGTATTAAAAGAGAAGTGGGATGAAAAACAATCCTTATTTAAAGTATTAGTATCTAAACTGGAGCTTCATGAAAAAAGATTAACTGAATTAGATAAAGAAATCCAAGAGAAAACTAAAGATTTAGAGAAAATTAAGATAGCCGAAAAATCGTTAGAAAAAATCTTACCTGAATTAAAGAATCTTGACATTCTTAAAAGGGCTAATAATCTAAAGGTTGACCTAGATAAAATAATAATTGAACACAACAATGTACTTAGTAGAGTAGAGGAGATTCTTAACCTCGAGAAGTTACTAAATGAACATAAGGATAATTACAAAAAATACATGGATATTGACGCTAAGATTAAGAAACTCTCAGAGGATAAAGAAAAATTAAGTAAATCTCAAGGCGAATATAAATCACTACAAGAACGGCTAGAGAGTGTTAGAGAGGAAATTAATAGTCATAAAGAACAATTAGAGAATATATTTGAATCAATAAGAAAAGCAAATTTACCCATCGAACTTACTGCAGAAGATACAGCAGTCAATGTTAAGAAAAAAATCAAGGAGTTAAAGGAGACTATTAATAACCTACAAAGCAATGTAGAAGAGCTAGAAAAGAAGATAGGTATAGCCACAGGGTCCATCAATGAAGCTAAGGAAATTATAAAAACGCTAAAGGAAGCGGAAGACAAGTGTCCTGTATGTGGCTCAAAACTAACTCCAGAGCATAAGGAGATGGTATTGAAAGAGCAACAAGAAAAGATTAACTCTCTTGAAACTCTGAAAGAACAATTATCAAAAGAGAAAAGTAACCTTGAAGCTCAAATATTAAAAACAAAAGAAGAACTCACTCATCTACAAGAAAATGTGAATCCTGATTTATTAATTACAATAGCTAAGCAAATATCTGAAAAAGAGGATAACATAAAAACCATAGAAAATCGTCTTTTACAGCTTAAAAAAGATATAGATCGCCTTAGTGAAATCGACAAAGCACTATCTGTATTAAGAAAAGATCTTGAAGACCTTAAATCAAGTTACGAGAGTTATATTACAGCAGAAAAAACTTTGCAAGAAAAAAAGAAAGATAAAGATAAACTACAAAAGAAAAAAAATGATCTTGAAATAAAAATTAATGAAAAGAAAACTGAATTACAACAGATTCTTCAAAAAATAACACTTCCAGAAGAAAAAATTGCAGGGGAATTAGAGCGATTAATGCAATTAAAGAATGAAGAAATTAAATTAAGTACAATTATTAGTCGTAAAAATCAAGTTTTGGAAGAACTAGATAATAAAAGGATGAAATTTAATGAGCATAAACAAAAGGTAGAAGAAATAAAAAATCAACTCAAAGATTTAGGTTTTGATGAGAAAAAATATCAAGAGATAAAAAATACATTTAGTGAACTCCAAGATAAAGTTGCTAACTTAAGTACAAACTTAGAAAAAGAGAAAGGACTACTTATTGAAATTAAAGAACAAATAACTAAACTAGAAAAAGAACTTAAAGGCTTAGAAGAGAAGAGTAAGGAATACAAACGTTTAGAGAAGTATATTGAATTTTTGAAAAATATCCGCAAGCAATTCGATAAAGACCATATCCAAAACATGTTACGCCAACGTTCAAAACCTATTATAGAGTATTACACACAAAATATTTTCCAGGAGTTCAACATGAGTTTCTCTGACATTAGATTAACAGACGACTATAATGTTGTACTGTTGAATGATGGTGCAGAATTCGATATTGATATGATTAGTGGTGGTGAAAGAATCGCAGTGGCTTTGGCGTTAAGGCTTGGAATTGCAAAAGCATTAGCCGGGGAAAAGCTTGAGTTAATAATGTTAGACGAGCCTACTGTTCATTTAGATCCTCAACGTAGAGAGGATTTAGTTAATATTCTGGTTCAGATGAGAAGTATCCCCCAAGTTATCATAGTCAGTCATGACGAGGAATTAAAGCAAGCTGCTGATACAATTCTTTCTGTTAAATTAAAAAATGGTGTCTCTGAAGTCAAAGTTTCTGATATTGACCAAGTGCAAGAATAAAAATCAGAAATTTATTATTTAAATAGTAAGAGCAATATATTACTGTTAAGGGCAAAATAAGAGGTAGGCTTATGTCATATTATTATACGGATGATGAAGGTAAATTTCTTGTTAAACTTGCGCGAAAAACAATAGAGACGTACCTGTTAGAAAAAAAGAAAATTAAACCACCAGAGGACACTCCAGAAAAACTGAAACAAAATTCTGGCGTCTTTGTAACGATAAATAAGCTGGTCGGTGAAAAGAAAAAACGTGAACATGAGCTACGAGGTTGTATTGGGTTTCCTATGCCAATAAAACCATTAGTTGAAGCAACAATAGATGCCGCGATTGAAGCAGCATTTCATGATCCAAGATTTTCACCGCTCGATGCAGACGAACTTGATGATATTGTTGTTGAAGTGAGTATTCTAACGCCACCAAAGAAATTAGAAGTATCTGACCCAAGAGAGTATCCATTAAAGATTAAAATAGGAAGAGATGGTTTAATCATTCGCTACGGATTTTATAGCGGATTATTATTACCACAAGTACCAGTAGAGCAAGGATGGGATGAAAATCTGTTTCTCTCATACACTTGTTATAAAGCAGGACTGCCGCCAGACTGCTGGCACAATAAAAACGTTGAAGTATATACATTCCAAGCCGAAATTTTCGAAGAAATAGAACCTCGTGGAGCAATAAAACGTAAAGAACTATGATTTTTTGAATCACACTTCGAAACACACATTTAATTACAATTTTTCCTAACTTAGTATCTCAAGTAATGATTATGATGATACCTCTGAGTAAAATTTGTTAAAAGGAGGATCAAGAAAACTTAAGAACATATACTTTTTTGTAGTAATTCACCTAAAAATGCACAGTTGCTTTTAATGAAAATTAAATATTTCACAAAAAAACAAAATAGGATGAAGTTTATTTTTTAATAACAATTTAAGAGCAGAAGTATTCTTGTATGAGGTGCTTTCTTGAAGTCGTTAAAGTTTATTGAAGGACTCAAAATTTTATTGAACAACCGTGGATTACGTTATCCAACTCTTGCAACATTGCTGTTTATTGTATTTTACTACGCGGTTCTTGTAACTTTCCAACTTCCTCCAGAAATACCACAGTATCTAGGCACATTAGATATCTACGTTATAGCTTTTTTACTAGTCATAACATTTTCAATTTATCTATTATTGCTCACAATTTTGATGATAATTCCAGTTACACGCAATGCATTACTAAGTGGGAAAGCAACTGACATTAAACTATTAATTTTAAACATAATTTCGTTCGCTTTTGCTATATTTATTCCACCATTTATCTTCCTAATAATCTATTTTATACCGTTCGTTATATGGACTGCCTTTGCAGCTTTATTTATGGCAATGTTTTTCTGGGATATTTCAGAGCGTTTATCAGACTTTGCTTCAGAAAAGGGTAGAACATTTAGTCTAATAATATTCTTGTTATTCTTCATTGTTGGTTTCATTGCTTTTGGAGCGTTCTATACAAGTTTTGACTTTTCGACAGTCCCATTCGAAAGTACAATGATCTTGCTAGTATTTCCACTTTTCATAATTTTGCTGCCAATGATTTCAATATTGGTAATGCTAAAAGGAGGATCTCTAAAACAAACACCATTCTATGCACTACTAATATTTGCATTAGAGGGATATTATTTCATAAGGCTTAATGGATTGATTAATTTAAACAGCACAACAAACGTTATTGATGCTGGTGATACGATAATTCAGATATTTTTAGTTATTTATGGGCTTGGTTCAGTTGCATTTAATGGTGAGAAGTTATCTAAATTGCTTAAGCTGAACTTAGAAGTAATACTAGTACCACTTTTGTGGTTTAAAGTTTCTTCAATGATTGTACTTCTCGCAGTTAGTGATGTACAGATTATGGGATACTCTGCTATCGTGGGGAATTATTTAGCATTTATGTTTGGCTTACTCATAATCGGAACAGTGTATGGTATCTACATGCATTTTAGAAAGTGGGTTTTTTAATCATAATCATATCTACTTTTTTATTCAATTATTTATTACACCATCCATGGATAATAACATTAGGTGACAACTATGTGCAAAATCCTCGCTAATGAGGAGATACTAGAAAAAATTAAGGATTTTGCAAAGAAGCATTATGATGACTCGTTTGACCACGGCTGGCCTCATGTTGAACGCGTTATCAAAATTGCAATAACTATTGCCAGAGACTATGATTGTGTTGATAAGAATCTTTTAATTGCTAGTGCATACTTGCATGATATTGGCAGAAAATATGAGGCAGAATTCAATAAGAACCATGCACAAATTAGCGTTGAAATTGCTAAACCATTTCTTAAACAGATTCAAATAGATGAATGTTGTATTAAACAAATTGAACACGTGATATTAGCACATAGTTACACGCTTGGAGTTGTTCCAGAAACGAATGAAGCAAAAATACTTTCTGATGCAGATAAAATAGATGCATTGGGTGCTGTGGGAGTTGTTAGAGCAATACTATTTGGTTGTAAGAATAACAGAAGTTTTGAAAAAACGTTTAATCATTTCTTTGATAAATTGCTAGAACTTGATAAAGTTATGCATAGCGATACTGCAAGAAAAATCGCACAAGAGAGAATTAGATTTATAAAGAAATTCATACACCAGTTAAAAAAAGAAATGTGATGCTAAATCTTCTTTATAATTGGTAGCAAACTTTTCCTAAGCTCATTAATTGTGACTATTTCATTTTCAGAAAATGGGTCACCAAATACAATCTCAGAGACCCCAGCATCTTTAAAAGCGCTGATCTTACTTAGGATCTCTTTGGTAGATCCACATATTGAGAACTCATTAATCATTTTTTCTGATACTAAGTCTTTTGCGATATCTCTCTCGCCACGATTAAAGGCAACTCTTATTTCATTTAGTCTATCCATATCGAAGTTAATCTTTTTTAGCATAGATATTGGGTGATAAAGAAGATATGTAGCAACACGTAATTTTACCATATCATAGCTTTCATCAGGACGCTTAGCGAATGCAGAAGGTACCCAATTTATTATTTTAAAATCTTCCATTTTACGATTCCTATGATTCAAACCTTCTTGAATATACTTTTTAGCTAATTCGATATATTCTATTGACGATGAGAGAACAACCCCATCTGCAATCTTCCCAGCTAACCTTAGCATATTAGGGCTTCTTGCGCCTATGTATATGGGAACATCTCGCTTTGGTTCTTTATTAAACGATAACGAATCAATCGTGAAATATTTTGATTTTACTGTAACAGTTTCACCAGCCAACAATTTCTTAATCGACTCAACAGCGTCCAAAACAGATCTATATGGCTGATCCCATAAAGGAAAACCAAGTGGTTTCAGTGCAAGAGCACCGCCTGCGCCAAAACCCAAAAAAACACGCCCATTAGAGAGATCATACAATGTAGCAATGGCCCTAGCAATCATTGCGGGATGTCTAGAATATGGATTTGAAACTCCAGGGCCTATCATCATTCGTTCTGTTATTGCCACAACAGCTGATAATGTTACATATTGCTCCAAATATGGTGATGATGGATTCATGTCTGGAATCCAGAATGTATTAAAACCAGCTACATCAGCCACATCTGCAATTCTAAGATAAGTACCAATTGGTCGCTTTGTAGAAAGTCCTAAGCCAACAAACATAATAATCACATCTAATAAATTTATTAGTTTCAATACAGCAACTTAACTATACTGTCCTCTATAAAATAAGATAAAAAGAGTTTATTGAGTTTTAATTTAAAATTATAATACAATTACCCGATTATAACCCAGCTCTTCAAGAATCTTTTTTATTTCTCGTCGGTGATCTCCTTGCAATGCTATAATTCCATCTTTCGCCGAACCGCCACATGCTAACCTATTCTTAAGCTCAGACGCTAATCTTTTAATATCTGCGTCCTTTGGAAATCCTTTAAGAACAGTTACTGGCTTGCCAAACTTACGTTTCTCAAGCCTTACTTGAATTTCGGTTTCTTCTTTTGATATTTCTTCAAGCACACTTTCGATAGAAAATTCATCCTCAAAATCCCGTGAGCTCATAATTTTATCATTCACCTATAGTTTGTTTTGTCGCTGAGTATTATAACATACTAAGAGCTATTTAAATATAACCATTTTTCAACAGAAAAAGTTGCAATTAAAAGCTTTTGTCGCTTTATTTAAATAATTTAATTAAGGAGAACTACTTAAATACTGAGTAATATATTAATAGTAGATAGTAATAAAATAGGAGGTTTTCTATTGTCCGAATATAATGATATTTGGAAGGCTGTTAGCGAACAAACAGGAATTTCCAGAGATGACTTCGAAGAAAAAATAAAACAGACAATTGAGATGATGGATGGTCTTATATTACCACGAGCTGCTGCAATCATTGTCGCGAGAGATCTTGGTGTAGATCTATCGCAAATACTCACACCAGCAATAGTTGGTCGTGTGATAGAGGTAGGCCCTGTAAGGAAATCAACAGGTGGACGAGAAGAAACAAAGTTCTGTATATTTGTTGTTGTCAATGAAAAAGAACGTATAAGATGTGTAGCATTTGGCGATAAGAATGTGGATATAGTTAGAGATGCTGATGATAAGGTCATAAAAATCACAAATTATATCATTGCAACTGTTAAGAATCAAGATTTAGTAAGAGTTACAGAGAACTCGAAAATCGAAATACTACCTGATGATACACTACCAAAAATTTTGGATCTGCCCAAGGCCTGGGCATCTGATCTAAAAAGCGCACTTGAAATGCGTGGAACATATATTATCAAAGTAGGGGTCATTGACGAGGAGATTACGGAATATTTTGCATGTCCTATCTGTAAAAAAAGACTTGATTTTATTGAATCAAACTGGGTATGCCCAGAGCATGGTAATGTTGAGCCAGAAACTAGAAAAATCCATCATTATCAAATAGCTGACAAAAGTGGTATTTATCCAGCCGTATACTTTGGAGAAAGCCCTTATGATAGTCTATATAAGCGAATCGTAATAATGAAAGGCTATTTTAAGGGTGAAGAATTTCAAATCTCAAAAATTTATAACGCAATAAAAAAACAGTAAACCAGTGTATGTTTATTTTGCAAGAAATTATTCAAACAAACTCAGTTTATCGATTTTCTCAAGAACCCTAGCCTTGTTCTTTTCAAATTCTTCACGTAGGATCCAATATTCAAGAAATTCCCTTTTCTTACAAGCCATAAAGCCTCCAGATATACTTATTACATAGGGATCCCTTGGAGTTATGATAGATACATCTGATACCCCCTTTTTCCGTTTTATTTCCTCAGCTATACGGTCTGCTATACCCTTAATTCGTGCTAAACCACCTGTTAGAATGATGTTTTTATAAAGTTCAGGTCTAATACTTACTAAGCAACTTTCAATTGATTCTATTATTGCTTCATCAAGAGGAACAGAGGATATGTTCATCAATGATGGATTAAAGAATATCTCGCCGGCCAGATACCTTTCCCTGCCAAGCTTAATTTCACGGTCTTTTGAGGCATATGCTATTTTCTCAAGCTTAGGACCCAGTGTATCATATAATTTAGCTTCCTTATCAGGATTCGGAGTTACGTATACATATGCTTCTCTTATTTTCCTAATTTCAGAAAGATCCCTTTTGCAATTGAAAGAATATCCTTTTTCATTCAATAATTTACAGAAATATTCATCTAAATTAAATCCAGTAATTGGGAGATACCATATTGCATGTTTAACAACAAAGCCATTATAAAATGGAACAATAGATATTCCACCATCCCCTAAATCTACAATAACACCTGTTGACTTATTCATAGCAAAAAGATTTGCTAGTTCATTATAGAGTATTCCAACAGTTGCAAAATCAAAATCTTCAAAAAGATGTGTTATAAGTTCAAGTTGTATATAAGCAGATGTTCTAATTGAGAGAAGTAGTAGAATTGGCCTTCGTGAAGGTGCAATTTTCAAAATATTGAAGAACATTATATTCCATAATTTAGAGATCAATGGTGCATTAGTAATCACTTTCTTTTCCAAAGGAGATATGAGTTTTATATCCTCATCCACAGTGAGGTTTTCCGCATGTACTGCATTTTCAGCAAGTTCCAAATGTTCCATGCTAACGATATCCCTAGGCACCTTAAATAGAGTGTATGTTTGGCTAACGTTCAACGGATCTTTACAAAAAGCGTATTTCGTAATAGTTGTTCCATGATCTATTATAACAGCAGGACGTAACCGATTAAAGATTCTTTTTGGTGAGATACTCATCAGTACCACCAAGATGACTTAAGATATTTGAGGCTGATAAAAACTAAATTAAATTCACTAATAACAACTCTACTTAATACTAGTATAAATCTATCTGTTCAACTATTCTTATTTTTCTCATGCGGCAATAAAAGTCAAGTGTCATTATTCATTAGAGTAAGATGGATAAAGACCTTTCTCAGAAACCCAGTACTTTCCTTTTTCGGTATATTCTTTTTTCCAGATAGGTGTTTCCTCTTTAAGGATATTGATCGCGTCTTGAATGGCTGCAAACCCCTCTTCTCGATGTCCAGATATAGCAATAACGTAAAGTATATCCTCTCCAACGTTGAGTGTATCAATAACATGATAAATGAATAAATCACGTACATCAGGATATTTTTTAAGTATTCTCTCGCGAATGTCTTGTAAGCTCTTTACAGCAAGTTCCTCATCTGCTTGATATTCTATTTTTTTAACAACTGCGCCATTATGTCCTATACCTCTAGTTACGCCAATGAAAAATATAATTGCTCCGCATTCTGAAATTTTTTCATGTTGCTTAATTTTTTTAATTAGCTCGTCAATTGTAATTTCACCTTTTTTTATTAGCTTAACACGATTCATTATTGCACCCCAGTTTTTGTCTTTTCAACAACACGTATATCAGATATTCTAGTAGTAGGATATTGCCCTTTCTCATCTTTTTCATATTTTTTGACCATGTCCCACACATTAAGAAGCCCTACGGTAACCCCCGTTAAAGCTTCCATTTCTACGCCTGTTTTCCCTATGCTTTTTACCGTTACCATTATCTCAAGTGATTCTTTGTTAATTTTTATATCGACTTTAACGTTAGAAATAGGTATAGGATGACACAACGGAAGCATATCTGGTGTCTTTTTAACAGCGGCAATTGCGGCGATTTTCGTTGCTGCAATTACATTTCCTTTTTCAATTTCATTATTGCGTATACGTTTTATGGTTTCTGGTTTCAACTTAATTGTACCAATTGCGGTAGCAACTCTAATGACAGCCTCTTTCTGGGATATATCAACCATCCTTATTTCCTCGGCCAAATAAACACCTCACATAAAAAATGGTCTTCTTCTATTAACAGCTTCTAGGAATAACTTTTTCAATTCTTCTATACGCTTTTCTGGATTATTATAATTATTAAAAACTTGGATAAATGAAACATGATTATCATAACGCATGAGGCAGGGCTTGAACTCACCAGTACTTGTCACACGAATTTTATTACAATATTTACAAAACTCTGAGTTATGCATGGGTTTAACAAGTTCTACAGTAGTACCATCTTTCAGATAAACAACTTTTCTATGTTGCATACTACGATATTCAAAGCGCTCCATATTCGCGTCAAGATATTTTTCTATTTCATCAAATTTCGTGTGATGCTTCTTATAGAATTCATTTCCAATTGGTATCTCTTGCAATTCAATAAGTTGAAGAATAACATTCAGTTCTTTTGCTAATTTAATCATATCAAGAATCTGGTGTTCGTTGATATCTTTTAGCACAACCATATTGACCTTAATAGGTGATAAACCTACTTCTTTAGCCTTTTTAATTCCACGTAATACTCTATGAAATATTTCTGGGTTTTTTACTCGTGTTATTCTCATGTACGTTTCTTGATTTGGTGATGAAAGGCTAACATTAACACGCTTCAGACCTGCGTCTTTTAGCGGTTTAGCATATTGTTCCAAAAAGGAACCATTTGTAACAAGAGAGATATCTTTTATCCCCGAAACTGAGTTAATAGCTTTTACTATCTCAACTATATCTTTTCTGAGGAGTGGTTCGCCACCAGTTATTTTTACCTTATTGATACCAAAATGGGCAGCTACGCTTACAACATCTCTTATTTGCTCTGGTGTTAACCCATGCGTTGAGAACTCAGAGATCTCACCTTCATTGTGGCAATATATACAATTAAAATTACATATGTGATTAATTGCAATCCGCAAATAAGTGATTTCTCTACCAAATCTATCTTTTATCGGCAATATTAGCACCTTACCATAGTTTAGTAAAATCGATATGAACGGATATACCGTACGCTCATACTTTTGATTATAAGGTATTTATAGATATTGATAGAAGAATCACCAAATAATAATTAAGTTATAATGACTATGAATACAACTTATTTTTCATATATGTTTCGATAGAAAATATATTTTTATTGGCGAATACAGCAATAATTAAACAGAGAGGATATCTGGGATTTATAATGAAGGAAATCAGAATTATCGGACTAACAACAATACCCATTGTAAGAATGGGGGATGATATAGCAGAGCTGATTTTGGATGCTTTGAACCGTGAAAACGTAGCATTGTGTGATGGAGATGTTATATTAATAGCACAAAGCATAGTTTCGAAAGCAGAAGGTGCAATTATAGATTTGCAAAATGTAAAAGTCTCTCCTTTTGCAAGAAGAATTGCAGAACGCCTTAACAAAGACCCAAGGATTGTAGAAGTTATCCTACAAGAGAGTAATGAAATTGTACGAATGGGACAAGGGCATATAATTACTGAGACAAAACATGGTTTTGTTTGTGCAAATAGTGGTGTTGATAGAAGTAATGTAGGAAACAAAGAAAAAGTGACTACATTGCCAAAGGACCCTGATCTCTCAGCACAACGAATTAGAGAAAAAATAATGAAGAAAACAAGAAAAAAAATTGCAGTTATCATAACAGATACAACTGGAAGACCATTGAGGGTTGGTGTTATTGGATCCGCAATTGGTGTTGCAGGGATAGACCCACTATTAGATAAGAGGGGATCCGAGGACCTTTTTGGGTATAAACTACGTGCAACTATTATAGCATTAGCAGATGAACTTGCATCAGCAGCTATGTTAATGATGGGTGAGGCAAATGAAAGAATTCCTGTTGTTATAATCAGAGGTGTGAATTACAAGGTAGACGAAAATGCATCTGCTAAAAAATTGATAATGCCTAGAGAAAAGGATCTATTTCGCTAAAGACCAAAAATAAGCAAAGAAGAAAGAAATCAAAGAAATGCTGTTTTTATTATCCAACTTAATTCTTTTAGTGCATTGAAAGTACTTTTTACGTTTTCTGGATTTGATTCACATTCAATAGTAATTTTTATTTCTGAATCAGTGACTTCTGCTCTAAGCTTCTGCAAGTTTTTAATTTCTAGAATGGTTTGTAAGAAACCAAGACGATAATTTAGTTCTTCACGTACACGTTTTATATTTGATTTTATGTCTATTGCATTTCTTATTTCGCTAACCGTTGGATAGCGTGTTTTCAGTTTATAACCGCTTCGTTTTATTTCAATCCACAAGTCGTTTTCTATAGGTTGTGTTAATTTCTCAATTCCTGTAACATGCATCAATGCACCAAATTCATAAATTACTTTATCTAAATCACTTATCCAAGGGGTAATTATAACCTTCTCAAAATTTTCTGGGGAAGGAACATATTCAATTTCAGAAATATAAAGGCGAATTCCTTCGAACATTCGTCTAAATTCAGATGAGGATGCTATCGAAGATGTTGCTGGATGTTGTATCACCGGGGGTTTCTGGATAACTTGAGATGTTTCAATAGGCTTTGTTCGCTCAATAGGAGGTGTCTTAATTGGTTGTTCAGAAATTTGTTGACTTGGTGCTGCTTCATAACCTATGGCAGCTACTTTACGTTCAGAAGCAACAATTGCCAGAGCTCGTTCCATTGCATAAATCGCATTTATTGCTTTAGAACTCGAAAAATTAACTTCAGCAATGAGTGTTAATGGGTCACCAGGAAATATTTTAAATAAGCGAAAACCACCCATATTGTAGATATATTTTAGGAAAGTCCTATCAGTCATCAATTTTTTAGTTAAGTCTACGTTATTTGCTTTTATAATAAAGCGATCATCTATTTGTGGAATTCCAAGCGTTACATCGGGTGTGCCAAGCAGTTTCTTTGATAAAAAGCTAAAAATATGTTCTCTATTAAGTTCTAAGTAATAAGAGGACCCGGGATAGCTTTTTCCAATGATTCTGAAATAGGTAGTAGAACTTTTTCCATGATGTATTGTAAAAGTTGAAATGGAAACATTTTCTAACTCGTACTCTGGTTTAAAAACAACATCAATGTTGCTATACCAACCTTGACTCATTTTAATTGTTGCTGCGTATGGCACAAGTGCATTATATAAATCTGTAAACACTTTTTGTCTGTATATAAGTGAAGCCATAATAATCAATATCGCTATCAAAAAAAAGAAGCCATAAATTGATAAAATCTCTATTTGCAATACCACCACCAACAGTCATTATTTGTGCATTACTTTTTGTGATCTTTGTACATATTCTTCCTTAACTTAGTAAAATATAAATTTCATTTGCACAAAAAACATTTACTTTTTCATGTAAAGTTCTCTGTATTCATGCTCCAAAATACCCATAATTATTGTATTATGCCATTTTCCATCTCTCCAAAGGGTCTCCCGTAGAATACCTTCTTGTTTAAATCCAACTTTTTCATAACACTTTATTGCACGAAGATTGAAATCAAAAACTCTAAGGTATATTCTATGAAATCCTAATTCTTCAAACGCATATTTCAACAATAGCTGTGTTGCTTCAGTGCCTATCCCTTTCCCCCAATAATTTTTGTTCCATATAGCAATACCAAACTCAGCATTCTTATTCTTCCAATCAACTTTATGCAATCCAGTAGTCCCAACTAATTTTTTTTCTGGAATTACTTCAATTCCAAAAACAAATTCCTTAAGTGCGATCATTTGAGTCCTCACATTTTCAATAAAATTAATTTCATCTGTTTTTGTTAATGGAATAAACACTTGAAGATATTGCCTTACCTCCCAGTCATTAACATATTTTATCAACTCATCTGCATCTTTTGGTTCAAGAGCCCTCAAAATGCACTTTTTACCAACAAGCATAAAAACACCACTAGATATTTTTCAGCATTATGCAATAATAGATATACAGTAATAAATGTTGTTTGATTCTTGGTATATATAAGCATATTCTGATTCTTATACGACGCATTAAGAATGCGCTAAAAGGTTAAAGAGTTGGTTGTGCAAGAAGTAGTTCTTGAATCTTACCCCGATTCTTTTCATAAAATTCATTTGCAAGAACACTCATTATGAGAACATTATGCCACCGGCCATCACGCCAAAAAGCATCACGCAATACTCCTTCAAGCTTGAATCCCAATTTTTCATTTAAACGAATTGTTCTCTTGTTGAACTCAAATAATCTACCCTCTATCCTATGCAAATTCAGCTCACTAAACGCATAGTGCAAAAATACTCTTGCCGCATCAGTTCCGATTCCACGGTCCCAATAGTCAGGGTTCCATATTGTTATTCCAAACTCGGCATTTCTGTTCTTCCAGTCTATTTTATGTAGGCTAACAACCCCTATTAGCTCTTTGGATTCTTTATCAACTATTGCATAATAAAAAGCAGCCATTTTCTTTTTCTGCTCGTTAGCATATTGAACAAATGTTACTACGTCCTCGCGACTCAAAAATTGAGATGTGGCAAGATATTTTCTAACAGTCCAATTGTTCATCAGCCGATGTAACGTATCTACATCACCCATCTCTAAACTGCGTAATATACATTTTTTGCCAACAAGCATAAAAATCTGCCTCATAATAGCTTTTTTTGTTTTCATTAAAAATACGCAGTATGCAGTATTTAAAGTACTAAAACAAAGTAAAACAAAAAGGGAGTAACATTGTATTCTTATTTTTTAAGAATATCTAATATCTGCCTTAAAGAATTTATCTCAAAATCAGGTTTTATATCATAATTGTACTGATTATTTCGAGGATTAAACAAGACAGTAATTGCGCCCATTGCTTTTCCACCAGCTATATCCGCCTCTGCGTCACCAACAACTAAGCAACGATCTCCTGGAACTTGCAATCTTCGTGCTGTTTCTATGAATATATCTGGTGCAGGCTTACTTCTTTTCACCTCATCATTGCCAACATAAGCATCTATGTAGGGCTCTATCTTATAAAATGACAATAATTTTTCTATAATAGATCTAGTTAGTGATGATGCAATTCCAATTTTGTAGCCCCAATTCTTTAACACTGAGAGAACCTCTATGGTTTCAGGAAACAAAGGAACTTTGTTTTCCTCAAGAATTGCTTTAAGATAGTTTTTTGCCCACAGTTGAACTATCTTGTCTTGTTCTTCGAAATTATTAATCCCAGTTATTTCTCCAATTATCTTCCACGGATTCAATCCAATAAGATTTGCTGCTTTATCTAGATTACCTTTAACTCCAAATGTAGATAATGCATCACTAAGAGCGTCTATTATAGCATCTATTGAATCTATTAAGGTTCCATCAAGATCAAAAATTACACCCTCAACTAGCATAGTCAACACCCATCACAATGATAGTTATGTAAAGAGTGTGTCATTTATAAGCAAAGATATTGTATTTAGTTATCAAGCCATATATCAGGGACTTACTTTTAAACATTTAGAGAAAATAATAAAATGTGAGTACAATATTGATTAAAATAAGAGTAAAATAATAATATAATCACTAGCAAAGCATTAAATAGAAATACATAGTGTTATGATATAAGATAATGTTGGGTCAGTTTGAGGTGATCATATGAGTAAAACAATTGTAGCATATGTATTACTAACAGTGGAAACTGGAAAAGATAGAGAAATCCTTGGAAAAATAAGGGAGCTCCCACTCGTGAAGGAAGCAGCAATTACATTTGGTGAGTGGGATATCATCGTAAGGACTGAAGTTAAAGATGTCGAGGAATTAAATGATTTAGTGGTTAAAATAAGAAAGATACCCGGCGTTGATAGGACATACACTATCGTAACAGCAACAACATAAAAACAAATATATTTCAAATTTTTTTATGATAAATATTAAAAACCAAAAATTTTTTTCATAGAAAGTCGAAAAATAATATGTTTTTGTTGTGCATATGATATATTATTTAAAGGTTTATTTTTGTCGGTTGCTTATACGACAAAAATAGCGTTTTTAAGACTCAAATGTATAAAAATACTTTGAGTTCTCACAAAAGCCCAAAGAGAAATATTTATAAATAAAAATCGACTTTCTTACTTCCTTTAGACATAAAAATAGTATAATATTTTGGATTAAAACTGATTCTAAAAGCGGGGAAAGTAGTAGTTAATATAGGTTACACTAGAGGTTATTATGTATAAGACCATAGTGAGAGGAGTATGTTTATGACACTTACACTTGAAATAAAGCGGGGAAATCCCGTTATCGTGACCCGTGTAGCAATAGTGGGGCTAAAGGGTGTTGGGAAGTCATCATTAATATATAAAATGAGTGGCGATTATACATTAGAAAAAGAAATAGCTATGGGCTTCTCAGTACATAGCATTCAGCTTGATAACATCAAGTTCATAACATATGATCTAGAAGCTGATGAGCATTTCAGAGAATTAGTTTGGCCAAGATTTGTTAAAATGGTGGATATTGTAATTTATGTAATAGATGGAAGCGACAGACATCATATAGATGAGACTTTAAAATGTCTTACAAAGATAACCAAGGCAGTAACTAACGACCAACTTCTAGTAGTTCTTATAAATAAAGTTGATTTAGGAACCTATATTAGAGAAGAAAGGATAATGAAGGTTCTCAAGAAGTACAATCGAAATTGCAGCAATACAATAGTATCTTATATCAGTATGCTCTCAAGTAAGAGTGTTACAAGTGTATTTTATCAAATTGTAAACCACTTGAAACAATATAAACTACACGGGCTAAATTATAGTTATAGAAAAAAACTCGCCATTTACTAAAATAAATTAGTTATTTATGGAAATCATCAGAACCAAGTTACAAGTTCTTTTAAATGTGCGATTTTTCTCTTGATATAATCTAGACCACCCATAGTTGGTTCACCTAAATCTATTTTTGGTGGATATCCATTGATTGCTTCTAACATAACAATCCATCCTTTAGCAGCTGTTTTTGGATTATAGCCACCACCGCCCAATCCAACAAAACGTCCATTAGTAATTTCATTAGTTGCTTTATTCATAAAGTTACCAAATCTTTTGTAAAAATTATATGTTAATCTGAGACCTTGCATATAATCATCTTTATGTCCATCTACACCCATCTGAGCAATTATTATTTCTGGAGAATACGCTTCGATTGCAGGTATAATCACATTATCAAGCCCGTACAATGCGGCGTCATCTCCTGATCTGGGTTTTAATGGTATATTTATAGAGTAACCCTCTCCACTACCAACACCAATTTCAGTTACATCACCACTCCCAGGAAATATTCCATATGCATGCATAGATATTTTAAGAATCGGCTTATTATAAAGCAGATGCTGTGTTCCATCGCCATGATGCAAATCTATATCAACAATTGCTATTTTTTTAAAGTCTTTCATCAATTTCTTTGCGAGAATCACAATATCATTGAAAACACAAAACCCAGATGCTGAGTTCGTGTGTGCATGATGATAACCACCACATGGGTTAAATGATATAGCGTTATGTTCAACAGCATATTTGCCGGCAGTTAATGTTGCACTTACAATGAATAGAGCATCTTTAAAGCCACCGCAATACATAAATGTCTCACCAAAATCCAAGTACCCTCCATATTTACTTGTTGATTTAACTTTTGAGATATATTTGCCTGTATGAGCCAAATGGAGGACTTCCTCACTAAAATTCTCTGGTGCCTTATAAATAACATGTTTCTTCAATGGACTTTTTTCAATCAAATCAAGGAAAAAAAAGTATTTTTGCTTCCATTCTTCAAACAATGATTTTGGCATAAAACCGATTTTTGTGAACTTTTCTGAGTAAATCAAATACAAATAGCTCATTCTTCGTACACATCCATAAATTGTAAACAGTGTTCAATTAAGTCAACTAATAATACAAAAATTATGCTCTTTAGTTCACTTAAAGAAGATTGAGATAATGATAAAATATTTTGTTTATTTTTGTAGAAATATGGTTGAAATCGTCAATATATAATTACGATAATCAAAATTTTATCATTTTTTCATTCAAAGAAGAAAAATTTATTAATATTTCATTAGCCCATGTATCACAATTATTCTTTGGATTAAAAATACATTATTTTTCAGTAACTAGATGTGCATTAAGAAAATCATTGAGGGTTAGTGGTGAGTGTCATGTTGGGATGGCTCTCTCAACTCTTTAAGCGGCGTAAAAGTGTTAAAATAACAATTCTGGGACTCGATAAGGCTGGGAAAACAACTCTCGTAAAATACATGAAATTCGGAAAAGCCATAGAAACAAAGACAACAATGGGGGTGGACTTCGAACAGATTGAGTTTGAAGGGCTAAGACTTCTAATATGGGATGTGGGTGGCCAGACTACATTCAGAAAACATATTTGGGAAGAATTTCTTAATGGGAGCGATATTATTGTCTATGTTGTAGATAGCGCTGACAAAGAAAGGTTGGATCTTGCTACAGAAGAGTTCTGGCGTGTTGTCAACTTAAGCAGCCTCAAAGGAATTCCAGTTCTTGTTCTTGCAAACAAACAAGATTTGCCAGATGCGCTAGATGCAGGTGAAATTGCGGCAAAAATGAAACTATTCCAACTCAGAAATAGAAGCTTTGCAGTTTATCCAATTAGTGCATTGAAAGGAGAAGGAATTGAAGAAGCTTTCAAATGGGTAGCTGACAGATTCAAATGAGGTTATGAATTATGCTGAAAGGTATAGTTATTGGGGTTTTTCACGAAAAAGAGGGCCCCAAATTCTACCGAAGCTACCCAGAGGCATTTGTTAGAGAAGATGTACTTGAAAATTTGATTGTTAATGGGTTCGTTGAAACAACAAACAAAAAGTGGTACATTAAAGAGGATAAAGAGTACACTGTTTTCGGATTAAAAGCAGGAATTAAGTTTAGCATAAACGACTTTAAAGATTATTTTATCGTAATTTGTGTATTCGGCGATAAAAAGAAATTCGCAGCGAATCAGATTCCAGTGACAAAGCTAATAAAAAGTTATTTTGATGCTCCTGTTAATTTAAAAGAGTTAAATCTCTCAGAGATATACAACAAAGTCAATGAACTATTAAGAAGAGAAAAACTGTTAGGTGGTTTGTTATAATTTGAGGAGGGTATATGATGGGTTTGTGGGATTTCTTGTCGCTCATGAATAGCAATATGTACTCGATTATAATAGATACAATAATGGTTTCGCTATTTGGCGCAGTAGCAGTACTAATGGAGTATACATATGCAGATACACGAAATTATACGCATAAAATATTTGCATTGGCTTTCGAAATTTATGTGCTAAACAAAGTTATGGAAGTTATTTTTAACTTATTCAGTGTAACCGGTATAGTGCTACCTTGGCTTTTACCGTACGCAATTAATACAATAACACTAGGGTTTGCAATATACTTACCAATTACCCTAGCATTTCTTAACAAAGTCTATACTAAACAATGGTATTATCTGTTCATGGTACTAGGATTTATACTAATAATTTTACAGATAGTGTACATCGGCGCAATGCTACCACTTGATTTTTCCATTGCATCAGGGTTAGTAACAGAGATCTTAAATGCAATCCTAGGGTTTATTGGCGTATATGCAATAGTCACAAAGTTAAAACAAAAGGAATTAGATCCTAGTTTATCAATCTATTTGTTCCTTTTGGGCTTCTTTGCGCTGATTATTGCAAATGTAGCTCCAGCAATTATCCTTTCTCAAGCGCTCTTTGGATTTATAAATCCATATGAAGTGTTTGGCAATCCAGTGTGGCCATTTGTACAAGCAATGGAAGTTATAATTGGTTTTGCATTTACGCTATCATTATTAGCGAAAATACGTGGTATGTAACTATCTAACTTGGTTCACTTCCCTTCATTCTTTTTTGAAAATTGTCGGAGGCTTATATTAGGATGGGACTCGCCAAGTTAGCTCAACTGTATACGAAATTAGCGTTAAAAAAAATAACAATAATAGGTTTAAATAATGCTGGAAAAACTACGTTAGTTCAAAGATTACGATTAAACCAATTTGTTAAAACAAAGATGACTCAAGGTCTAACTATCGAATCAATTGAATATAAAAACTTTAAGTTTATAGTATACGACTTAGGAGGACAAGAGAGCTTCCGTAAATATCTCTGGAAGCACTTCCTAAAATCAGATCTAATAGTTTTCGTTGTAGATAGTACAGATGTTGAACGCCTTGAAATTGCTGCAAATGAACTCAGGAGCGTTTTATTAAATGCAAAAGTGCCTATATTAGTTCTTGCAAACAAACAAGATTTACCTAATGCATTATCAGCTGGTGAAATAATTAAAGCAATGAGGCTCTATGAATTTAAGGACAGATCCTTTGCTGTTTTTCCTGTTAGTGCTCTTACTGGAGAAAATGTTTTTGAAGCCTTTGATTGGGCTGTTGATAAATTATCAAAAAAGTGATTCTTGCTTTTTTCTTCTTTTTTTGTAAAACATAACTTATCATGACATTTTATTAAAAATAATGTAAGAAAGCTATTAGCTTTTTATATAACTAACTCTAAAGTTATAGAATCAAACACACTACAGTTTAAAATGGAGGCTTTAAGATGATAGAAGATATAAAAGGAAAAGTGGCAATAGTCACAGGCAGTTCAAGAGGTATTGGTAAAGCAATTGCATTGGCATTAGCCAGAGAAGGCGTAAAGGTTACAATTAATTATATTAAACATAAGAAAGAGGCATATGAAGTTGAAAAAATGATTAAAGATATGGGTGGAGAAGCAATAGTTGTTAGGGCTGATGTAGCAGTATGGGAGGATGTGCAACGGTTAGTTAATGAAACAGTTAAGCATTTTGGTACCGTTGATATATTAGTCAATAATGCAGGTATTATAACTAGTCATCCAATCACAGAGATGCCCATTGAAGAATGGGATAGAGTTATTGCTGTTAATTTAAGTGGCCCATTCTACTGCGCGAAGGCTGTTGCGAAATACATGATTGAGAAGAAGTGGGGGAGAATCATTAACATTACTTCTATTGGAGGTATATTCGGTTTTCCTAATGAGCCACATTACTCAGCTTCTAAAGCTGGCTTGATAGGACTTACAAAATCATTAGGTAAAGAACTAACACCACATGGTATACTTGTTGCAGCTATTGCGCCAAGCAACACCGAAACAGATATGGTGTCAAAAGCCCCACCTGACTTAAGAAAACGACTGCTGATGCCTCCAATTGGACGGTTTGCAAAGCCAGAAGAAATAGCAGAAGTTGTGGTGTTTCTATGCAAGCACACATACATTAGCGGCGAAACAATAATGGTTGCCGGCGGACTCTAACTTAACCATGTCAAACTTTTTTCTTTTCTTACTTTTTAAACAAAATATGTAAAGAGGGTGTTAAAAATAAAGTTATGTGATCTAAAGAATAAAGTTGCCATTGTAACGGGAGGGTCTAGGGGTATTGGTCGTGCTATTGCATATGCGTTAGCGAAGAACGGTACTAATGTTGTCATAAATTATATAAAAAATAGAGACAAGGCTAAAGAAGTTGCAAAAGAAATTAAAGACCTAGGTCAAGATGCGATAATTGTTCAAGCTGATATAAGCAAGTGGATTGATTGCAAACACTTAGTCAACGAGGCTATTAGCGCATTCGATAGAATCGACATATTAATAAATAATGCAGGCATTACAACAATGAAATCTATTGTAAATATGACCATTGAAGAATGGAACAGAATTATTGCTGTTAATCTAAGTGGAGCTTTTTATTGTGCAAGAGCTGTCGCGAAATACATGGTTGAGAAGAAGTGGGGGAGAATCATTAACATTACTTCTATTGGAGGTATATTCGGTTTCCCTGAAGAATCTGCTTATTCGGCTTCTAAAGCTGGTTTAATAGGCTTGACTAAATCTTTAGCTAAAGAATTAACACCATACGGGATTCTTGTAAACGCTATTGCACCAAGTTGTGTCGAAACGGACATGGTTTCTTCATTACCAGATGATTTAAAGGCTAGAATGATTATACCACCAATTGGGCGATTTTCAAGAGCAGAAGAAATAGCAGATGTCGTAGTATTTTTATGTAGACAAACATACATTAGCGGCGAAACAATAATGGTTGCTGGCGCACTTTAAGTTGATTAAAATATATTTTAATTAAGATTGATTTTTGGACAAATCGTAAATTATATTATACATTATCTTTTATTGAGTATGCGGTGTTGAAAACATGATACAAGTGATTTTCAAGAATTTAGTTAGGAGGCCAAGACACACATTATCCATTGCATTCGGTGTTATTATTGCGGTAAGTCTTATTTCAGGATTATTTATTGCATCTACAAACATTAGTGCATTGGCACTTCAAAAACACCTAGAAGACGTACCATTTGATTTTATAGGCGTTCAACCAAGTATGCATAATTATGAATTTGCTGTCAACCATCTAAAAAGTGTTGAATATGTAAACGATGTAAATATTTTTGGACATATGAACATAGCGGGCGAAATCAACAAAACGCCGCAGGAGCCTCTTGAGGTTCAAAGAGAATATATACATATAGTTGGTGCTGATAAAGATGTCTTTAATAAAGTCAGCAGTATTATCATAAGGAATGGTACTTTTGATTTAACTCATGGAGCTGGTGTATCATCACTTTTTGCTGAAAAATATAATCTAACAATTGGTGATGATTTCTATCTATCATCAAACTGGGCAGCATATAACATTAAGAATGATACCATTGAATTTAAGGTAACTATCGCAAAATTCCACTTAGCATTTATCTTTGAGCTTAATGACACACTCAAAGAATATGCAGATAAGATTGGTGTACTAGGAGAGTTTATCTTAATCAATTCATCATATCAGTATGAAATCTATAATGATTTTATAAACAAACCACTGCACCTTATACCAGGATATGCTATTACGTTGTACTTTATATTTCTTGAGAGGGAGAAAATTATTAATCCATTTGATTTGCAAGGCACACTTGATCGATTGAGAACAGTTAATGAGACACTTTATTATACAGGTCTTATCTATGGTATCCAGATATATGACATTTTATCACCAGCAATTGAAGAACTGATGACTTGGGCAAATTACAATTTATATGTTTTTGGAGTGTTTTCACTCCCGCTTATTGTGGTAAGCATTCTTACCACAGTCTCAGCAACTAATATTATGGTAGATGATAGACGAAGAGAAATTGGACTCTTGAAAATAAGAGGGGCCTCATCTGCACAAATATTAAAAATGTTACTCATTGAAAGCATAGTAATTGGTATTTTTGCAAGCATAATAAGCTACTTTGTATCATGGGGTCTAGGCTATTTCTTGACGTATGTGATGAGTGCATATTGGAAGCAAACAGCTGTAAACATTCCATTAATACCGAAGCTCTCACCAGCATTTATGCTGTTACTTCTTGGTTTAGGAATTGGTATTACGATATTTGCAACGTACTCCCCAATCTCAAAAATAAGCAAATTAAATTTAAGAAACTTTGTAGCAGAGTACGTAGAATATGATGAACACGAGGAAAGAATTTCTAAATGGACACTTCTCTGGCTCATGCTAGGGACATATAAAGTTACCTCATGGGTTTTAGGGTTTGAGCTTACACAATTCGAAGTTACAGGTGGCAGTTTTCTTCAGACAGTATTCTGGTATAACTTGGTTTTCCTGGATTCTTATGTCCTACAATACATAGGTCCATTACTTTTCATCTATGCCCTCTCGAAAATCATTACATTACGGCTTGATATATTCTCAAAACCACTCCGTCTTGCATTACATCCAATTTTCAAAAAGTTAGATTTACTAATAATGTCATCTATATCAAGAAAAACCGCCCGTTACGTTCGTGTAGCATTTATAATTGCACTAACAATCTCGTTTGCAATAACTGCGAGTATAATGAGCACTTCTGAACTGAACTATCATTTCAGAGTTGCAAAAACAGAACTGGGCTCAGACATAAATCTGAAGATTTATCCATCTGCATATAAAATTATTGACAACATAAGCACAATAGACGGTGTTGAAGCTGTAACTTTCATCGGAAGATGGAGAGTATACTTTATCTTCAGAAGGGTATCGCTATATATAATAAATGCCGAAGATTACATAAATGTCACAAATGGATTTATGGATCCTAATTTTGTAAGAATACCAACGTACGAAAAAGCAATGGCTGCACTTGCAACACCAAACGAGAGAAAGTACATAGGTAATGCTATGGTTAATACAAAGTTCAGTAAGCTTTTCAATAAAGAAATAGGAACTTACTTTGTTTTGATGAGTCGATATGGTTTTATTAATGGCAGTGTCGTAGGCATCTACGACTTACTTGCTGGTGTTGAAGATTACATTGGTGATGTAAAAGACGAACTCAGTGCAATAATGGACTATGACTACATAAAAACGTTAAAGACAGGCAGATCTTCAACAATTACGCCAGCAGTATTTGACGATCTCTTCGTACTGGTTAAAGTTAAAGAAGGTTACAGCATTTCAGACGTCAAAAAAGAGATACTCAACAGATTTTCTAACAAAATAATAAAAATAGATACTATAGAGGAACGTATGAATGAAATACTGTCAGATCCGAGAATCTCATCAACATACAACTTCTTGCGACTGGAAGTTATATTTACCACACTTATAGCAACTGTTGGTGTCGCTTATGTCACAATAGTTTCAATCTTAGAGAGGAAACGAGAATTCGGTGTACTATTTGCAAGAGGTATGGATAAAGATGATCTTGTGAAAATGATTCTAGGTGAATTTCTAGTCATATTATTTGTGGCGTACATCTTAGGTGCTATAGCGGGATATGCTACAGGAGTTGGCTATGCGTACTTCTTTGGAAAAGTGGCAGAAGCAATCATTCCATATACAGTGACAGTAACAGATGAACCAATATATATCCTATTAGTATCGTTTGTTTCATTCGTAATAACAGTGTACATTCCTGCGCATTTGCTTTCAAAAGTCAATGTACGAGAAAGTTTACACGCACTCTAAAGCAACTAATCGTATTTACACAAAACACAAACGATTCACTTTACTATTTTTGTATTATGATTTAACAACATAATCAAAATATTTTAGTATATGCTGTATAAACGAAGATAAGAGGCACTTGACTAAAAGTTAGTGGAGGGAGAATCGATTAATAATTCTTGAGATCGGTGTTGACACGGCTCTCGTGGTGATGCGTGTCGTAACATGACTATCAAACGCATCACATAAAAACGCAAAAATGCACGCTACAGAAATTATCACTAACTTTTTAACGAGTGCCAGATAAGAAATCGAATAATAAGTATTTTTATACACTAATTATTGTGCCTTCTTCTCCTAAGACGATTTCTCCATTAAATTCTGTTTGTGCTTCCTTAAGAACCTTAGACGGGGGATAAAGATACCAAAGATGTGTCAAAATAAGTTTTTTTACTCTTGCCTCTCTTGCTATAATAGCTGCCTGTCTTGCGCTTAAGTGCAAGAGCCCAGAGGGTTCATCTTCTTTAAGCAATGTTGCTTCTGCAACTAGAACATCCGCGTTTTTTGAAAAAGTAATTAGTTCTTCTGTAAATGCAGTATCTCCAGTAAATACGATAGTTTTTCCATTATGCTCAAAGCGATAGCTAACTGAAGGTACGTAATGTGGTACAAGCAAAGTTTTTACTTTAATCGTCTTAAAAGAGAAATCCCTCTCTGCCTCTATTATATCAATATGTATTAGATATTTCGCTGTATTATATACCTCACAGAACTCTATTAGTCTCCTCTTTTCGCCGGGAGGAACATATACTGGAAGGCGCATATTAAACTTTCCAAGTGAAACATGCAAATCAATGCCATGAATTAGTATATGAAAATCCGTAATATGATCAAAATGCAGATGAGTTAAAAATAGAGCATCAAGTTCTTGTAACGAGATATACTTTTGAAACTGACCAACTATACCACTTCCAATATCAACAAGAAAATTAGCTTCATTAGTTTTAATTAAATATCCAGATGTATGTTTTCCAGGACCTGGAAATGCACTTTGATTTCCAAGTATAATTATTTCAAGTGGCATAAGTAATAAAGTGTACGTAGATGTATAAAAAACATTAAGGAGTAACAAGACGTTTAATCATATATGGAACTACTGTTAATTTTGCAAATTTTACTTTATCTAATGTTACATGGATTTTGTCCATCTCAGTGGGTGATAAACCAAACTCAAATGTTAAAACTAGGTCCTCTACATGACTAGGTCTTTTTATGCCTACAATAGGCACTACGCCCTTATTTATCAAATATCGTAATGCAATATTAACTGGCTTCACATTATACTTTTCTGCAAGCTCTTTTACTAGAGCAATTACTTTTGACGCAATAACTATGTCTTCGCGTCTGCCATTTACAAATTGACCCAACAACTTTTCACTTTTCCACTTCCATAAATTTCAGCTGTATCAAAGAAATTAATACCCAAGTCAATAGCAAGACCAAATGCCTTTTTGAGATTATCTGCAGAATATTCACGATCCTATCCCCAAGAAGAGGTGCCCCATTGCCATGTCCCGATGCCTACTTTCGAGATTTTAATATTTGTCTTACCAAGTTTTGTATATTCCATAGAAAATCACCGTCTCTTATGCAATAGTCAATTTATTGTATTTTATAATCGTGTTATATTATACCTTTCGATACTTGCAAGGATTTTCAAGCAGTAAACAAAATAAGTATGAACTAGTGAACAATACGACAAAGCCTCTAGCCTAATTATTTATTGGTGTGGAGATTACTTTTGTAATTTATTCTGCGGCTTAGCATGTACATCAACGCAGCAACTGCAAGAACTATCACTTGAATATAATAAGTTGCAAGTGGATGGATTCTATATGCAATAATTCCTGCTGTTGCTGGTGCAATGACACCCAAAACACGTGTTAGTGATGATATACCCCCCAATATTGCTCCTCGTCGTTCTTCGGGTATCAATCTAAAGAGATATGACCTGTGAAAAATGAACCATAGAGTATGTCCAAAGCCCATCAGAATGGTTAATCCTAGTAATATACCAAATATGTAATATTGACTCATATTTAGAAAGCCAAGATTTGCCATAGAGCATGCGTATACTACAAGAATTATTATAGATAATATGAGCATCTGAAAACGACGATCTGTATTGATTTTTTCTGCCACAATAGATGCAACTAAGCTTGATGATGATGCAATAGCAGTTACAACTATGACGAAAAATATATTCAATCCGAGGATGTTGTATATGTAATTATCCAAGACAATTCCAGTTGTTATGCTGAAGCTAAAAACAATTAACACTTGTGCAACAATTACTGGCCACAGTTCACGGGATAATTCACTCTTTTCACGTAACTTCACTTTTCTGAAAACACCTGGTAATAGCTTAAGAATATAAGCAGCAAAAAACAATGAAGAAAGGCTAGATATTAGAAAGACCAACCTCATGGCTTCAACTGATGTGAAGACAAATCCTAAGAGATAACCTATTATTGGATATGAAAACAAAAGCATTAACTCAGGTAAAGCAAAATGATAAGAATATACTTTTTCTAGCTTATCGGAGGGGTATATATCTTTTTCATACACTTGATAAGACACACCGAAAAGATTACCTACCTTTGATAGGGCATTACCTATCAATATATGCTCCACTTTTGTTGCTAGAGCGTAGAATAAATTGGATAAACTTTCCAAAATTTCGATTAGGAGCATTCCTATTTTAACAGGTAGGCCTCTATCAAAGGCCACACCAAGAATTATTGATGCAATAAGACTAACAAAGCTTGTGATGCTAAATACTATTCCAACTTCCTCTACTGTAAATCCTAGTCTAAATAGATATACTGGTAAGAGGTCTACTGTAATTGAAAATGGAACTGTCAACGTGTAATAAATAATTAAATTCCTAGCACCTCTTGGAAGTTCTTTGAATTCTTTAATATTCATTGTAAATCCCCTGTGAGCTTTTCTGTTATCTGAGTTTGACTGTAATATAAATATTTCCTCTTCTAATAGTTTTTAAGAGAGGAATTACTGTTATTCATAAGAGATAAGTGATTTACTGAAAAGGTGTTATTTGTTATGAGAATCCCAATATATGAGTTGATTACGCCAGAACGCTTAGTCGTTGGTCAAAACTCTGTCTACAAAATTACCGAAACATTAGAACGCATTTTCCCACACGTAGGACTTGCAGATATCAATGCATTCATTGTAACAGACAAAAATGTTGAAAAAACTGGTTCAGTAAAAACTGTAGTTAACCTTCTTGAAGAGAGAGGAATTAATACATACATATATAATGAAATCTCGGGTGTTCCTACCGATAATGTTATTGAAAAAGCCTTTAGTGCATTTTTAGAAAATAGAGGATCATTTATAATAGCAATAGGTGGAGGAACAGTAATTGATGCTAGCAAAGCAATAGCCGTACTAACAAGTAACCAACCACCAGTAACGCAATATGGACTTCCTCAAATACCAAGAGATCCGAAAGTTCCTATTTTTGCTATACCTACAACAGCAGGAAGTGGAAGCGAGGTCACGCCCTTTTCCATTGTAAAGAATGAAAAAGAAAATCGAAAGATTGTAATTTTTTCTAGAGGAATTATGCCAAAAGCCACATTCTTAGACCCAACATTTACTATATCACTTCCTCAGCGAGTTACAGCAGAAACAGGAATTGATGCCTTAACACATGCAATCGAAGCATACACATCATTATACGCAAATCCTATCTCTAATGGCTTTGCTGTACAAGCCATGAAATTAATTTTCAAGTATCTCAGAAAAGCATATGCCAATGGGGAGGATATCACAGCAAGAGAGAATATGTTGGTAGCAAGCGCATTAGCGGGACTTGCAGCCACTCAAGCAGGTCTTGGAATCGTTCATGCACTCTCTCATGCACTAACCGATTTTATTAACATTACACATGGATTTTCGAATGCAATACTCTTACCTCACTGCATGAAATTTAATCTAATAGCTGTTGAACAAAAATACGCTGAAATTGCACAGATTTCAGGAGAAATTGTAGAGAATCTATCTGTAAGAAAAAGAGCTGAATTAGCTATTGATGTCATAGAGAAATTACTTAATGATTTAGACTTAGTTTTTTACCTTCGAAGATTGGGAGTAACCGATGATATGATTACAGATATTGCAAAACGTGCATTAAAAGATGCTGAAGAGTCACCTAATCCAAGAAAAACAACATTGAGAGATATTATTTTAATCTATAAGCGAGCGTTATAAAGAATCAAGAAAATCATGGGAGAATTGGTAGGAGATATGCCAGAAGATATGCGCTGACTATCGGGAGTAAAAGGTTATCTGACCATTTATATGCTATCATTTCCAATAAGGTAACTGCAGCAGAGACAATAAAAATTAAAGGAGTAATTTCTGGAAAATTTAATTTCGAATTTGAAAATAAGGCTAATGACATTAAGATTGACAGAAATGACATAATAAATACTGCGAAAGAGCCTTCTAAGCTTTTATTTCCCCATGGTAGTTTAATTTTGTGTTTTCCAAAAAGCCTCCCGAAAACTTCACCTGCACCGTCACCTAGTGCGACTATAAGGATTGATGAGGTTATTATTTCAGGGTAATTTATAAAGAAAACCACCACAAGGCCATATCCAATAAGAGCGCTTATGCTGGCAACAAGAGTGTCTACTTTACTATCACCGCTTCGCGTGCCTGTTTCTAAAAAAAGAGTGACTAAATCTGATTTAAATATAGAAATACCAAAAAGTATCAATAAAAACAAAATTAGTGTAATAAGAGGCCCAGTTAAAGAAGTAAAGAAATTAATCCCCCCAGCTATTATTAAACTAAGAGTTATATGAACTAATTTTCTGCAAATCCACTGCTGATATCCGAGACTTCTGAGCTTAGTGGCATAAAGAAGGACTGCATATGTTATTAGATTCATAGAAACCGCAAGGATTGCATCGATTGGTGTCAAATCGTCAAAAGCCAAGGCAATCACATAATCACTCCCATTTAAGAGTCATGAAGATTAAAGTATTTATATTTAATGCCAGAAGATTCAGCCACGTTAGCTATTTTTTGTATTCTTTCTCTTTAAGGACAAAAATAGGCACTTGTTAAAAAGTTAGTGATAATTTCTGTAACGTGCATTTTTTCACTCTTACGTGATACGTTTGATAGTCATGTTACGGCATGTGCATCCACGAGAGCCGTGTCAATACTAATCTC
>Ga0164318_10000089_pt1 | contig 50144 bp, 42 predicted proteins | sample GuaBasSedimGuay9_FD_113734 | JGI IMG/M metagenome (GOLD analysis project Ga0164318, IMG submission 113734) | Subseafloor sediment microbial communities from Guaymas Basin, Gulf of California, Mexico - Guay9, Core 4571-4, 0-3 cm | ecosystem: Environmental > Aquatic > Marine > Hydrothermal vents... | reverse complement strand
GTCCCCACTGCTGCATTAGGATTTTCAATTTTATTATTTTGGGGTTCAAGTTCGGGTATTGCATGGATCTTTGGGCTTGATAGAGGGTTAATTTCGCCCGGAGTTATTATGATAATTTTAACCCATGTAGTTTTCACATATCCTTACATTACTCGAAATATAAAAGTAATATTAATGAACCAAGATGAAACTCTTGAAAAAGCTGCCCAGAGCCTTGGTGCTCGGAAGTTTACGGTATTTAGGACGATTACAGCTCCATTGATTAAAGAAGGACTAATAGCAGGTGCAATTTTGGCATTTACAAGAAGTTTGGGAGAAACTGGTGCAACACTTATAGTATATGGAGTGGCAGAAACTGCACCAATACAAATTGTTACGTTAAAATCCCAAGCATTATTTGGACCTGCTGCTTTTTTGGCTATGATTTTGGTCATTATAGCTATTATTTTATTAATTCTTATTAAAACAATTACCAGGAAAATTGGACTGCCGGTATATAGGGTTTTTGTCCGAACTGAAAAATTCTTATCAAAAAAGGTATTTAGGTGGTTAAGAGATGGATTTACTATCTTCTTTTTTGGATTTCTAATATTAATTCCTGCGTTATATAGTATAGATTATTTATTTTTAAATTTAAGTGGCCCAAATGGCGCTATAAACCAAGTTTTTTTTCAATCGGACAATAAATGGGCATCTCTTTGGATAAGTTTGATGAATTCATTATCAATTGCTGCAGTTGCAACATTAATTAATATTGTTTTAGGGCTGGCTATGGCAATAATTGTAGTGCGTCGGAAGTGGGGTAAATTTAATGCAATCTTGGATACTTTGATTGATTTACCTCTTGCAATTCCGTCATCAGCCCTTGGATTCTCAATTTTTTTATTTTGGGGTACAATAGGTCCATTTAGGTCTATAGGAGGACTATTAACGCCAGGATATTTGTTAATAATAATAGTCCATATCGTATTTACATTTCCTTATATGACGAGGGTGCTTATTGCAAGTCTAGAAGGAATTGTCTCGGGTTATGAAGAGGCATCTAGAACTCTTGGTGCATATAGTTTTACTACATTTAGAAAAGTTACTATCCCACTTCTAAGAAATGCATTACTTGCTGGTTCTATTATGGTCTTTACTAGGAGTCTTGGAGAAACGGGGGCTACATTTGTAGTCATGGGTTTAGTACGAACCATACCAGTTACAATTGTTGACTGGGTGGAGTCTATTGACCTACCTTCAGCTGCATTTGCAAGTTTTATTTTAATTGTCCTGTCATTTGTCTTAATTTTAATATTAAGACATATAACAACAAGAGAAAAAATATTAAAAATTAAAACATAAAATGAAAGTCGGAGAATAAAATTGGTCGATATTATCTTGGATAATATTAAAAAAAGCTTTGGAAGCGTTCAAGCTGTTAGAGGTGTTAGTTTAAAAGTTTATGATGGTGAATACTTAACTTTATTAGGGCCTAGTGGATGTGGTAAAACTACTACATTGAGAATTATTGCAGGGCTAGAAAAAGCTGATTCGGGAGAAATTTATTTTGGAGATAAAAAAATAGATTTTAATGTACCTCCAGAGGAAAGAAATATTGGAATGGTATTTCAGCATTTCGAGATATTTCCATTTTTAGATGTATGGGATAACGTTAGTTATTCTTGTAAAGTTCGTGGAGTCAATAAAGATGAAATTGAGGAACGGGTTTCAAAATATATCCATTTGGTCAATTTGGACAAATATGTTGACAAATTTCCCTTCGAATTAACTGCGCCGCAACTTCAAAGAATTGGAATAGCTCGGGCTCTTGCAACGGGTGCGAAGATTTTGCTATTAGATGAGCCATTAGGCGCATTAGACCAACGGTATAGAGATGAATTTAGAGTAGAAATGAGAAAGTTGGTCAAAAAATTAAATATAACAGCAATACATGTCACTCATGATCAAGATGAAGCAATGATGATTAGTGATAGAATCGCTGTTATGCGGAAAGGTAGTATTTTACAAGTTGGGACTCCAGGAGACTTATATATTAAACCTAACGCTATTTTTGTAGCAAACTTTATTGGTGAATCTAATTTCGTAGAAGGAGAAGTCAAATCTATTGATAAATATACTCAAATTAAATTACATGGTGGTGGACCAATAATTTTTTCAAAAAATAAACATTTTTATAAAAGAGATAGAGTTATTGGTTCAATAAGAAAAGAATTCGTTAAGATTAAAGAATTTATTGAAGAAAACAAATTAAAAGATAATAATTTAATCGAAGGTAATATCAATAATATTGCATTTTTAGGTTCTCACCTACGAGTTAATATAGAATTAGAAAATGGTGATATCATTGAAGCCAAGGTCACTTATCCACCCAGTATTCAATTTGAAGTTGGATCTAAAGTTTATATAAAATTACACCCTGAAAATGTATTATTATTTCCATATCCAGAGGATTTGGATTATGAACTTGCACTTGAATAGCTCGAGGTATTGGTAATGACCGAAATTAGATTAGAAAATATTAATATTAAGGACTCTCTTTATAATATTAATTTACAAATCAATTCAAAAGAATATTTAACTATTTGTGGCCCTACTGGAGCAGGGAAGACCTCAACATTAAAAATAATAGCCGGTTTATTAAAGCCAGATAGTGGTAGAGTTTATTTTGACGGAGAGGATATGACGGACAAAGAACCTGAAGAACGTGGTATTGGTATGGTCTTTGAGCACTCAAATTATGCACTCTTCCCACACCTTACAGTAGAAAAAAATGTCGGATATAGCCCAAGAGTTCTTGAAGGAAAGACATTAAAAGAATCAAGACAGTTGATAAATTATATGCTTGAGTTAGTCCTATTACAGAACCGGCCAAAAGCATATCCACATGAATTAAGTGGGGGAATGAAACAACGGGTTGCTTTAGCCAGAGCAATGATGGCAAGTTCATCGACAAATTTAATTCTCTTGGATGAACCTCTTTCAGCTCTTGACGCTAAGATTAGACTGGCTTTACGATATGAACTTATGAACCTAGTAAAAAAACTTGGCTTAACTTGTATTCATGTTACCCAGAATACTGAAGAGGCTTTAATGGTATCAGATAGAATAGCAATTATTCACAAAGGACAAATAATTCAAGTTGGTACACCACGCGAAATTTATGAAACTCCTAAAAATTTATTTGTTTGTAGATTCATAAGTACTAGTAATTTTTTAGAAGGTAATATCATTGATATTGTTGAAAAGGGCTCTTACATTTTGCTCTCAAACGGGAAAAAAATTCTTGTTTCTAACAAAAATTTTCCAATTGGTTCTAAAGTAGTTATTGCAATAAGAGCAGAAAATATAAAAATTTCAAGAAACAAAAAAATAGAAACGCAAAATGTGTTATTTGGTACCGTAGAAACGTCTAAATTTGTATCTGGAAATAGTATTGAAGAAGTGCGATTAACTTCAGGAGAACTTTTTACTTTAAAAAGGCATGCAACAAAAGCTTGGTTTAAAGAAGGAGAAGAAGTTGCAATTTATTTTTCACCAGACCGTACATTACTATTTCCTTATCCAAAAGAGGGATTGGAAAAAGCAATCGATGTTTTTTAATTGATTTTATGTAAAAGTTTTTAAATATCTTTTTTAAATTACTATATATAAATATAGAGATTTATATATCATTAAAATTGATTGAATTTTCAGTGAAAATAAATGAGCAAATTAATTGACTTTTTTGGTGCCAAAAAAGAAAACGAAATCTTAAGATTAACCAGATCGCATGCAATGAAAGTATATGATGCAGTAGTAGAACTTGAATCTGCATTAAAAAAGTTTTGTAAAGGCGATATTGCAGTTTCAAAAGAAATTATTAAGAAGATTAATAAGATTGAGAATGAAGCTGATAATATTCGTAGAGATTTAATGTATAAACTCTCCAAAAGTTTATTGCCATCTAATATTAGGGAAAATTTGGCTCATTTAGTTAAGAATTTAGACCGGTTGGCAAACTCTGCAAATGGAGCAGGTAGGAGATTATCTATATTAAAGCCAGAAATGATTAAACCAATATGTAAAGACCTAATAGAAATGCTAAGTGATGCAAAAGAATGCGCTTTTCTCCTAAAAAATATGCTTCTTAACCCTGCAAAACTAAAAAAAGATGAACTAATCGAAGAAATACATAAAATCAATAAACAAGAACATATAGTCGATATTGACCATTTAAAATTACATAAAAAATTGCTGTCAATCGAACCACCAAGTAATCCATTTATTGCAATAACAATACATATTTTAATAGAATTCATAGAATCGATAGCCGACTCTGCTGAAGATACAGCAGATTTCTTAAGAATTGTATATTTACGTGAATAAATAGAAAATTTTGATCATTATTATCTTAGAAATAATTTTATTTTAGAGATATTTTTGAAAATTAATCTGTGCCCGACAATTTTAATTTAAAATTAAATATTCCATTAGAAGTGTTAATTCCTTTTTGTTTCGTAATTATTACAAATTTTAATCATAGTCTAAGAAGATCTCCTAAATAATGCACTTCTTTTCTTTTAATCAATTTAATTCACAAAATTAAATTAATTTGAAGATCGATCAGAATATTTTCTAGTGAATGAAAGCTGAAAATTAACTAGCTTAATAATTTGTAAATTAGATAACTGCATTTATTTGGCAATAAAAAATCAAAATAAAATAGTTTAATAATTTGTGAATTAGATAACTTTATTTGTTTGGCAATAAAAAATCAAAATAAAATAGTTTAATAATTTGTGAATTAATTTGTGACAAAATTTGTGAATATAGATGATTTTAAGATTAGTGAATAAAGAATAGAATTCTTACCTTTCTGTAAGGTTTAAATACCTTCATTTTCTATATATATTTAGCAAAAAAAATTGATATAATAAAAATATCTTTAAGAAGGTTATTTTAAAATGGTTAAATTTATATGCTTTGAGTGTAATTATACATGGGAAGGTAAGTCTGCCGAAGACAATAAATGTCCAAAATGTAATAGAGATACGGGGATTAGGATGTATTCAGATGATGAAGTAATAGAAAAAGATTTTTATAGAGAAGTAATGGAAGCTAAAGTTAAGAACATAATAAATATATCACTAAATATAAGTACTATGCTCCGAAATTTCTCAACTAGATCAAAAGAATTGATATTACCAAAATTATTCAATACTATAAATAAAATGTTCGAAATGGAAAGAAGAGAAGACTACGTAGAACTACACGATGAATTTTGTAAATGGGCAATTAAAAATATCAAACCTGTCAAAACTCAAACGACAAGTAGAATAAGTTGGGGGCAAGCCGCTAAAATTATTGACGTTGCAACAAAATTTGTATTTTATTATAGCAATATACCAGACCAAGAATATGCCAAAAAAGTAATAAAATGGTTTAATTCGCCGATTGATAGATTCATGCTACAAACCCTAAAAATGAATTTGACTAGTTTAACAAATATAGATAAAGAAAAATATGAACTATGTCAAAAGAAAATCATAGAGTTAATCGAAGATTATTACAACAATAAATTGTATCCACTAGAATTTGATGACTTAATCTGGAGTTATAATAAACATAGATTACTTAATTAATTTAACTAAATTATTTATTTTTTTATTTCTTACTTTTTTTTATTTCTTACGTATTAGCCATAAATTTTATTAATTTAGTCGGTACATTTCCGAATTAAAGATATAAAATACATTAAAACGTGTAATGATACAATTCGTAGAAAAATTACCTCTGGGAACATTAGTTTAAGGACAAAAAATCATTGATGAAAGCTAATTTTAAAAAATATAAGGTGTTAATGTAAAATATCTTAAAATAATTATTTCTATTAATCATATAAAATTATTAAATGGTCTTTAATTTGACATTAAATAAAATAAAAGAATTAATTATCGACTTAAATGTAGATGAAATAAAAGAAACTGTTCAAGCTGAATTAGATGCAGGTACAGATCCCAAACAAATATTACAAGTATTAACAGAGGGTATGGACGAAGTAGGAAGGTTGTATGAAAGAAAAGAATATTTTTTAACAGACCTTATTTTAGCGGGAGAGACAATGAAGGACGCAATGACGGTATTAAATCCATATTTAAAAGCAGATGAGCAAGGAAATAAAGGAAAAATCATTTGTGCAACAGTTAAAGGAGATAATCATGATATTGGTAAAAATATATTAATTACGATGTTGATTTCTGCCGGATACGAAATTATTGATTTAGGGACAAATTGCCCTGCTAATAAGATTATAAAAGCAATTAAAAAAACAAAAGCAAAGGTTATTGCTTTAAGCTGTTTGCTTACTATGACTATCGAAGAAATTAAAAACATTGTAGACGCATTAAAAAGTGCGGGATTGCGAGATAAAGTGAAAATAATTGTAGGTGGGGCACCATTAAATATGGAAATTGCAAAAAAGATGGGAACCGATGATTATGCAAATGATGCAATAGACGGAGTTAGACATATAAACATTTTAATGGAGGGTTAATAATGGACGCACCTACAAGGGTTTTAATGGCTATTAATCACGATGAACCTGACCGAGTTCCAGCATTTGAAAGTGCATTTACAAATAATACAATTATGCGGCATTATGGGATAAAACCCAGTGCTGGACTGTTTGCAGGTTTAAAAATACTAAGATTTATACCTTTTCGTCATAGTATAATGAGGAGTGCTTTAAAAAATAGAAAATTAGTAGCAAAAGGATTAAAAGAGATATTTGAATTTAGCAGGAGGGTAAAATTAGATATTGGTATATCAGTAGCATCCTTATTTCCCCGAAAAATAATAAAGAACGGATTCATAGATGAATATGGGAGAATTATGAAACTTGAGAAATACAGTGGAGATGGGACAATAATTTTAGGATATTATGGGGGTTTCTTTAAGGACTTTGATGATTATGAAAGTTGGGAACAACTTGACCCTAATGACGAAATACGAATTATAAATTTTCTTGCGGGACAAGATCTTGAAAATGAAATGAAACATGAAGTTTTTAATGTTCCTGCAGTGGGGGCATTGATGGAATGCACGTGGGAAGGATTTGGCTTAGAGAATTTTTCACGTTTATTAGCCCATAGAAAACAAATTAAAAAAGTATTTGATGATAGAGGAGAGTTTACTTTAGAAATGGTCAAGATATTGGCAGAAAATGGAGCAAGACTGATTATTTTATGGGATGACTATGGCTTTAAAAATGGACTGTTCATGAGTCCTAAGAATTATAGACAATATGTATTTCCATGGATAAAAAGAATCTGTGAAGCTGCGCATAAAAACGATTCTAAGATATTACTGCATTCTGATGGAGATCTAATGCAAATTTTTGAAGATATTGTAAGTTCAGGGGTTGATGCTCTTAATCCGATTGAACCGACTACTGCAAATCCAGATTATAATATTTTCAAATTACATGAAAAATATGGTGATAAATTAACATTTGTTGGGAATATTAGTCCAGTAATGTTGAGCCAGGGAAAGATTTCAGAAATTGAGGAATATTCTAAGAAGTTAATTAAAGTTTTGGCTCCAGGAGGAGGATACATTTTTAGTAGTGGACATAGTATCAACCCTGCGGTCACTATTGATAGATGGGAAGCTGTAATGAGAATTAGAGAAAAATATGGAAATTATCCAATTAAAATTGATGAATAAACTGATAAAATCCTTTTATTTTTAAGAAAATTAATATTTTCTATATTTTATTAGTGTATCAAACATTGTAGTTATGTTTTCAGGTGGTACTTCTGAAGTTATATTATGCACACTCGAAGCTATATATCCACCGCCTTTTTTGAAACATTCTAAGTTATATTTGACTTCATTTTCTATTTTTTTCAAAGGTCCATATGGTAGTGTATGTTGAGAGTCGCAGAGACCGCCCCAAAAAGTTATTATTTCTCCGAACCTCTTCTTTAAACTACAAGGTTCCATATCATAAGCTCCAATTTGAACGGGATTTACTGCATCATATTGTATATCGGCAAAATGTGGTATAAATGGAGCTATAGAACCGCAACAATGAAAATTGATCTTGATATTTGCAAGGCTATGCAGTTTTTGAGAAAAGTCTCTCTCAATTGGTTTAATTATTGGGACATATATTTTTTCTGGGTCCATAAGTGGCCCTGTTTGCATAGCAAGGTCGCTATTAACAGCAACTATATCAACATAAAATTCGTTATTAAATTTAATTTCATTCAAAAAAGTAGTAGCATAATCAGTCCAATATTTTTTTAATTCTTCCATTGCAGCGACAATTAGTTCGGGTTTTCTTCTGAGATGGCTAAGGGCCTTTTTAAAACCAAATAGAAATGTAGTATACTCAAAATTACAACCTAATGGAGGAACAGCTATAGCATATTGAGTATTTTTACGGAGCTTTTTAGCTTGTTCTCGGAGTCCTTTAAATGGCTTTTTATCAGTCCCATCAGGCCAGTCAAAATTTTTAATTTGATTTATAGTATTTAAATCTTCCAGAGGATGGATTTGGGGTGAATAATATAATATTTCCTTGACATCTTTTTCCTTACTATCGCCCCAAAATACACCGAATTGGTCATAAATCCCAATATATTTCCCTTCAATTATTGGCATAAAATTTTCAGGTAAAAGTGATTTTGGCGGTCTAAGCCAACGGATATCAACTTCAAATCGTTTTAATAATTCTTCACAAGGATATGCCAATTGTTGGATAAAATCACAATATTTAATATTTTTATCATCTATATCCAAATATTTAAGTAAATTTTTATAAGCAATAATATGTATTCCCGATTGATTACCTCCAAAATCGATTGGAATTTTATCGGGTTCTTGGTGTTCAAATGTAGTTAATACGCGTTCACGTGAGTTCATTTTAATTCCTTGAATTATTGAGTAAATTTTTTAATTATAGTCCATTTTAGTGGATTTTTAGCCGAACTTTTACCTTCAAATTCAATTCTATCTTGTTCCTTGTTAAACATAATAGATTTTCCATTAACTTCTAATTTTTCTATGTTTTCTATTTCATTTTCAGGAAGAATAATGGAAATTTTCCAATTACCAATTTTATTGGGAGAATAGTGCCCAGTATATCCATTTTCCGTTTTTTTAAACATAATTAGGGGGGAATAAAATTCATATTCATCTTTTGGAATTGAGGGTTTAATTTCCAGCCCATTAGGTGAAAATTCGATCCCGAGAAGTTTGATAACAGAATATAAAGGCCATGCATGAGAGTGCATATTCATTACTGGAAAGTCAGTCCAGTTTACATTGACATTAAGTCCTTTAGCCTTTTTATTTGGGTCGAAAAATAGAGTTGCACCCTCAAATTCCGAGAAATGAGAATTATAAGTATCTGGCCCACTCCAAATTCCATACCAAATTTCAGGAAATGCTTCTGCATGGTAAGCCAAACTATTTTTTTTCCATTCATCTAAAGCCATTTCAGGATTGGTTAAAGCTAATGCCCAGATTAATGTCCCATTAATAGATAACCAGATACCACCATTAGTAGCCATTCCTTTTTCTTCTGTTACATGCGAAATTGGCTCATTTAATATAGTCGCACCAATTTTTGATGATTTTCTAAGTTTTTCGTCAATTGATTTAAGTAATATTTTAATTTGATCTTGATCGGCAATTCCACCAATAATAGTCCAGGGCTGGGGTTCTAGCCATAATATATCTTCTCCGACCCATCCATATTCTTGGGATAACCAAGCCCGTTTAAACCAATAGTTAGCCCACTGTTTCTTAACTGCAGATTTCAATTCTTCTGCCTTTAATTTAATTTTTTCAGCCAAATCTATTTTTCCTGTAAAATTCATTAATTTGGAATATAAGTCCAAGGTATAAACTGCCATTGCAGAATTAAGGACACTTTCTGCACTGTTTTTAATAGATTTTTGCCTCTTTTTAGGTACATAGCCAAGAATGACCATGTCGTTCCAATCGCCATTTGATAATTTCTGAAGCCCGTGTATTCCTACTCCAGTAATATTTATAAAATGGTTATAACATAATTGTAAAATATCAATTATGCGGACTTCCTTGTTTTTGGCTTTATATATTGGGTACATTGGTATTTTTTCATTAAGAAAATCTAAATCACGCCATGCCAGCACATATTCACTTGTTAGCCATAGAAGCCATAATTCCAAATCACTTGGTTTAAATGGTGAAGGTTGTATTACTCCATTCCCCACAATTCCATATGGGATCTCGCCCTTTGGTTTTACTGTTTTACATGTATATCGGATGATTTCTTTTACAAATCTAGGGTCAGAATAAATGAATGGTAGAGCATGTTGACATGGGTCTCTTGATGCACCTTGAAAACCTATTAAATATTGATATACATGACCTTGTGATAGAATATGTTCTTTAAAAAAACTATCAAAAGTTAAATTACTTCTTAAATAATAATAATGCCATTTTAATTCTCGATCAATCCACTTATCATCATGAATTGATAGTTTAATTCGATCTCGGTTCCATTTAGCACATGATTTTTCAAATAAATCTTTGTAATTTTTCTTATAATGATTAACAATTGAATTAATATTGTTTTTATCTTCAACATAACCAAACGCAAAGTATAAGGTCTTCTTTTCACCTGAATTTAATTTAATTTTCCGTTTAAGAAATAGCCCATTATTTTCTTCGGTAGAATTAAAATCTTCTTGGAATTCATCAAAAATTCCACTTGGGTTCTCTACACCCCCACTCCCAAAAAAGTTTCTAGCATCTATGGATAATTCATCTGTTGGTTTGTCCAATGAGACCAGAAATGTATCTGGTGGAGTTTTATCTTCCAAGGTAGATTCTTTTACTGGTGTTTTTACCGATCCACCAGATAGACTCCTTGCTATAGTCGCTAAGGCTAAATTCATTACTCCCCATAATAAATGTTCAATTAATTTAAAACCTAAAAATTTTCTAGATACTAAAATGCCATCGTGGTCATTAATTTTTGAAAATTTTCTGATGAATTTATCCGTAAAATTTCTTCGTATATCAGGGACTGTCGATTTTTTAGAAATTAACCCTGCCATAAATGCTTTGTAAGAAAATTGATAAATTCTACATCCCCAATATTCAATCCAATTTAAATCCACTGGTTTATCTCTATTATTTGTAATAGTTACTTGAGAAATTAAAAGAGGGTCATCTCCAAAAGGAGCAAATATAATTTGGTCCACAGATAGACCATGTCCCTTCACAATTTTACGATAATAACCCATACCAAAAATTCGGTCAAATGAATCCGCATTTCCAGGGTAATATGTACTTAAGAATATATTTCCATCAGTTAAAAAACCAAGTCCACCACCATATTGATAACGACTCGGGTCATAATCATTTAAAAACTTTGGACTCCCTTCATCTTGGCGGACTTGTATGTACCCATAATTAGAAGCTACTCCAATTAGTCGGTCATTACCAATTTGATGAGAATGGTTCGTTTTTTTCCTCCAAAATTCATTAGTCGGTGAAATTGCCTTGGGGTCATTTATTTGATCGCAATTATATTTATATGCTGGTAAACCAAACTCATCTTTAATCCATTCTCCAAAATATCCAGACCCAAATGCTTTCTTATCCATTTTTTCACAACACCAAAAAATCAAAAATCAAATAATTATTAAGAAATTATTAGACTAAATTGTTCTAAAATGTTTTTCAAATAATTATAAACGTAAAAATTAATACACTTATTTTGTCTTAAATTATTAAATATAGATATTGTTAAGAGATTTGGTAAATTTATTAAATTATTTAAAGGTTTCATTACTCCATTAAAGTGATTATTTCAAAAGTTTTTATATTCTATATTTATTTTCAAAAATAATAAAATTAAGGTTGCTGGCTCTGAAAAGAATATCAATATTAAGATGTAGAAGTAAAAAATATAGACATTTTAAGTAAAAATATCAGCTGTTTTTCTTTAAAAAGGATTTTCTTGAAATTAAAGCTGCCCCAAGTGCACCAATTATTTGGGGATCTACAGGTAGTTTTTTAAATTTTATACCCAGTAATTTTTCCATATTGATAACTACACCGATATTTTTAGCAACTCCACCGCTTACAGTTATGTCCTCTTCAATACCGACTTTTTCAGCGAGATTTATGACCCTTTCAGCCATTGCTTTATTTATTCCAGCTGCGATATCTGGTTTTTTAATACCTTCCCCTAATAGCGAAATAACTTCAAATTGAGCGTATAATGAACATTTACTTTGAAGAGATACAGGCGATTTTGTTTTTAATGAAATTGGACCAAGTTTTTCAAGAGGGATATTTAGAGTTTCACTCATTAATTCTAGGTATCGCCCAGTACCTGCCGCGCATTTCTCATTCATAATAAAATTCTTTAAATTCCCATTTTCATCTAGCCTAATAACCTTACAGTCCTGACCACCAATGTCAATAACAGTTCTTAAAGAGGGCATAACATGATGGGCACCTGTTCCATGACAGGTAATCTCACTAATTGTTTCATTAGCAAGAGGTATTTTCCTACGACCATAACCAGTTCCAACGCAATAAGTTATTTTTGAGAGGTCATCAATACCAATTTCAGGCAAAATAGAGTCTAATAGTACATTAACAGTTTTCAAAGGTGTTTTTTTTACATAAATTACTTTTTGTGCTTTTATATTATTATTATCATCAATAATAACTGCTTTTCCAGTTAATGACCCAATATCAATCCCTAAATAATTAGCCATTTTAAATTCACCGGTTTAAATTTCACTTGCATATAAGGATGCACCAAATGCAGCGATATAAATTGGAGAAATAGTAGGTTCTTTTATTTCCATATTAAGCCTTTCTTCTAATTTTAACTTAATATAATTAGTATTTGCGACTCCACCCGTTAAAATAATATCTTTTTCCATATTTACCCTTTTTAAGAGTGAATATATTCGGTTTGCAATTGAATTTGTAACGCCTGCAATTATGTCGATTTCATTTTTACTTTCATTAACTAAATATATTACTTCGCTTTCAGCAAAAATACTACATTGATTTGTAATTGGGAGAGGATTTTCAGACATTTTTGCCTTTTTATCGATATCACTAATGTCCATTTCTAAAGCTTTAGCTACTAATTCTAGGAACATCCCACTTCCAGATGCGCATTTATCATTAATTACATAATCGACCACTTTTCCATTTGAATTAAGTTTAATTGCCTTATTGGTTAGCGCACCAAGGTCTACAATTGTTCTTAAAGACGGAATTAATTCTCGAGCTCCTTTTGCAATACACTTGATCTCTGACTCCTCATGACTTTTAAATGAAACTTTTTTCCGATTTCTGCCCACACAAACTATATTTTTAATATTTTTACTTTTAAGATTTGCTGATTTTAACGCATTTTCAAAAGTAAGTTTAGAAGCATTTCTGGGGTTTCCACCTAATGGTGAAATTGATGTTGCTATGATTTCTTTATTTTCATTAATTACTACGCATTTGCAATAACATGAACCTATATCTAAACCTGCATTAAAAGTCAAATAGCTCGCCTTTTTTTTAAGATAAATCATAAATTATTGGTACAGATATGCAATAATTAGAAATGATAATATAATATTCCGATTTTTTTAAATAATTTATTTTAAATATTCTTTTTTGCTTTATTAACTTATTAATTCTTAAAAAATTAATTAAAATTTTTCTAATAATCAAGATATATTTTTATTTTTTTGTTGGACTTTATTTCAAATAGTTAATTAATTTAAGAATTTAATATTCACCATAAAGAGATTCAAAAAAGAATATGTAAATTTGAAATAATTTTTTATTATTTATTAGAATTTAAAGATATCCATTCATAAAAATGTATAAAAATAGAAAAATAATTATCAATCATTCCACAAGATTTATAAAGTCGGGTTCATCGTAAAGCCACTTAAAATCTTTTTCATTTTTAATTTCAGTCTTAATTTTAGGTTTTAATTGGACCAATGTTTTTAATGTATTTAAAGTATCAGATTTTTTCTCTAATAATGAATAACAGCATGCCAAATTATAATAAGCATTAGTATATTTATCATTAATTTCAATAGCTTTTTTAAAACAATTAATAGCATTCTCAAATTCTTTTAAATTATATAATAAATAACCTTTATAATCCCACGCCATTTTATTTCTTGGAGAAATTTCAATTACTTTATCAATACACCTTAATGCATTTTCGAAATCACCTTTACGTTCAAAAGCTGCGCATTTAAACATCCAAGCTTCTTCATTATCATTATCTAATTCTAATACAATATCAAGTCGCTCGAGTGCTTCATCTAAATAACCTAAATCTATTAATGTCTCTCCTTTTTCAAGTTCGCGGGCTATTTTTTCTTCGATATTCATATTTAATCACCAATTTTTTCAATATTTAGAAAATTATTTTGATTTGTTTGCAAATTTTAAGGAAAAATTAAAATATTAATCTGGTTATTAAATCACATTCTAATAAGAAATGGTAAAAGATTTTTTAATTATTCGATACTATTTTTTACAAATTTAAAAATTTACAGGTAAAATCTAATGAAATTTACAGAATTAAAATTATCTGATAAAGTCTTAAAAGGACTCACATCTAATGGGTTCATTGAAGCGACAGACATTCAAGAAAAAGCAATCCCTCATTTAATGAAGGGTAAATGTTTAATAGGACAAGCAAAAACTGGGTCAGGAAAAACGCTTGCTTTTGGTATTCCTATTATTGAAAATATTGATGAAAATAAAAATTTGATTCAAGCAGCTATAATTTCTCCCACGAGAGAACTGGCTAAACAAATTTCTGATGAATTAACAATGATTTCTAAATATACCAGAATTAAAATATTGTCAATTTATGGCGGTGTTTCATTTGATAACCAAATGGAACAATTAAAAAGAGGCGTTCATATTATAGTTTCGACTCCAGGACGTTTATTAGACCATTTTAGACATGGACTAAGGACTAAGCCAAAAATCATTGTACTTGATGAAGCAGATAAAATGTTTGATATGGGGTTTTACGAGGATGTAAACCAAATATTAAGATATATGAAATGGCAAAAAGGACAGCAACAATTTATGTTTTTTGGGGCAACAATACCAGATGAAACTATAAGACTTTCAAAAAAATATGCCCCCCATGCAATTACAATTTCGGTCAGAAGAAAGAATGAAGAGCAGGTACCATCATCAATTAATCAAATATATTATATTATAGAAAATTCTAATGATAAAATTAACCTTTTGACAAGAATATTAGACGAAATATCAAATAATGGCTCGAAGGTAAAAAATCTAAAGATATTGATTTTTGTTAAAACGCGAGTTGAAACTAGAAAATTATGTGATGAATTAAGATCTTTAGGTTATTCAGCAGAGTATATTTGTAGTGATCTAAGCCAAAGACAAAGAGAACGAACATTGAATAATTTTAAAAATAAAGGACGTTTTCTAATTGCAACGGATGTAGTTTCAAGAGGAATTGATATTGAAGGAATTACGCATGTTATCAATTTTGATATGCCAGATAGTATTGAAACATACGTCCACCGTATAGGTCGGACTGGTAGGATGGGAAAAAAAGGTACTGCAATATCATTTGTATTTTATGAAGATGAATATCTAATGAGCCAGATTGAAAAAAAGTATAAAGTAAATATTAAAAAGAAATATTTACAAAAGCAGATAAGGCCATTTTATTTTTAAATTAAATAATTTTAAAACAATTAGTCCAAAATGGATAAGTAAAATAAAAAATTAGAGCATGGTTTTTACAAATTCAGTAATTTCATGTTTTACTGAATCTATAGATGTGAACCGCTTATCACCAACATCAATTTCGATATTACACATTGGTACACCTTCGTCTCTTAAAACTTCTTTTAAGATTTGTGTTGTAGCAGCAAGAGCTTTACAACCGATATGTTCAGTCAATATTGCACAGTCTATTTTAAATTCTTTTATTGCCCACACATAATCATCAATCATCTGATCTATAAAACTCTGACTTTGTCTGATCATAGGATATTCATGCCACTTTTTAGCAAGCCCTAAGAACATTTCATCGATATTTTTAGTAGATACTTGATCGAAAAAGAAATGATTGAAAATATCAATTATTTGGCTCATTCCTAAATCTCGGTCCATCCAATCATAGAAGCTAAAATCGAAAAAGATAGACATATATGGCCATATAGACCGAAACTTCTCTTCTCCAAAGCGTCCTTGGTTATTTTTTACTCATTTTTTTGTAATTTCATAAACATCTTTAAAAAAGTTAGTATATTGTGGCTTACCTGACAAAAAAGCATGTGCTGCTGTTATTATTGGATTTGCCATACTCTCAAGAGGACATGGAGCTAGCCTCCTTAATTGGTTAATTTCAGTAAAATATTCATGAGCTTTGTTGCTATATTCAATTGCTTTTTTAAATCTAGAATAATCGGGTTCTTGACCTATAATTTTTTAAATTTTTTCTAATGCCGATTTTAATTCCCGAGCATAATAATAATATCCGCGTTCATTATGTAAATAGGGCATATCAGCAACTATTAAAGGTATTTTTCCAATTTGTGCATAAGCAGGATAACTCCCAATACCATTATCACATAGCCCTGAAGGACATAGCACGACATCAAAATTTAATAAATTTTCTTTAAACATACCCAAAAGGCCTTTTATTGCGGTACAGACATGATATGGATGTCCCCAACCATTCATTACATCATAGAAATATTCGCTACCTTGTGGAAACAATGCGGAATATAAATATGGTAATGCTTCAAAAGAAACAGTTGCTATATTATCAAAACATTGTAAGACTTCGCCAGGAAACCCAAAATGATGTCCGATTATTGGCACACCTTCTTCAGCTTTTTGTAAGATATCTTCAAAATGAGAAATTAAATTTTTCAGGAAACTTTTCAAAATTACCATTTCATTTTCTGTCATTACTCTATTTACAAGGTCAAGAGTTAAGTCACTTGCACGGTAAATAATTTCAACAGCTTTAATTCTACTAGATATTTTAACTCACTAAAATTTGCTCAATAAATGCTTCTGCTCTAGTTTTAAATCTAGCAATATCACTTAACAAATATTCTCTATCTAGACTCAAAACGGGGATGCCGATATCTTCTAATTCATGCTGTAAGAGCATATTATCGACGCCGTGTAAGTCACAAAACTCCATACGCTCTAATATTACTCCGTCGATATTTGACTCTTTAATTTGACCTTTAATAAAATCCAGTCTTTGCTGATGTTGATCCATCATTCTAGGACATGAAATCTTATTATAATATGAATTTATTACTTCTAAAAGTGGCTCTTTAGACACTTTAATTTCATTCCAGAAATATCTAAGACCATAACATAATGAATCAGTAACTATTAAACCACCTACATCTTCAAAAATTTTGTAAAAATCGGGGTTATCTACATAGCTACCAACAAGCATAAATCTAGCTTTGTAATCTTTAAGATTTTCTCTCTCCTTTAATGTTTCTATAACTTTTTCCAATTCATTATTACTATCTTCTTTTGGAATAGATGAATTTGCGATCATAATTTTACAAAATTCGCTGCCTTTTAATTTTGGTTCTTTTGCTGTTTTGAACTTGAGAACACTTTTTAGTAATTGCTTATTTTTATTAAAAATATTAATAATATCTATTAAATTATCTTCATCAAACGCTTTTTTTTGGTCATCTTCAAGCTTTTTTATTAATAAAGAATATTCCTCTTTTAGCCAAGCCAGCCCTGCTTCAGTAATTTTATGTGGAATTGACAGAAAAATTAAAGGAAAATCCTTTCCTTTCATAATTTTATGGTTCCAAATATCATACTGCCTTCTGACATGATCACATGAATTGCTAAATACCATTCCATCTAAAAAATCATACTTACCTTCCATTACTAAATTTAAAGTACATCGGACAAAACTACAATTGAAATGAGACAAAATTGAGTCAGCTAAGGCAGTATCATTACAACCAGTCCCTCTAATACGAAATGGTAGTATTTCCATTGCATATAATACTTCTTCAGGGATATAAGAACAATAATATCCATAAACTTTTTTATTATTTTTTTTCCAATTATCAATATAATCATTATAAATAGTTTGAGAGAGCTTAATAAAATCCAAATTATCTAAGTCCATGACAGTCCACTGTTTAAGTTATTTATAAAATTTAATCATGTAGTAAAAATCATATATCAATTAAGAATAAAATGGTTTCGATAAAAGCATTTATAACAAGAAGGATTAAATAAAGCATCAAATAAAGTTTATTAACTTTTTTAGTATTGTTACTAAATAGTTATTATTTCTTATGAGATTTTTTTAATAATAAAAGGAATAATTAAAAGATAATTGGATTAATTAAATAATTAAAAGAAGCATTGAGTCAAATTATTTATATAATCACTTCGTTTAAAAGTTCTACAATGTCCATGAATTTTATGTTAGAATTTGTTTCATTAATAGCATCTTGGAGATTAGTTTTGCAAAAAGGGCATGCACTGGTCAATATTTCAGCATTAATCTGTTCTGCTTCATGGATTCTGTCAGATGCGATTTCGACCGCCCATTCTTTATATCCTGCCTTTACACCGCCGCCAGCTCCACAACACCAAGCATTTTCTCTATTTCGAGGCATTTCAATGAGCTTCAGTCCAGGAATTGCGTTTAATACTGCCCTTGGCTCTTCATAGATATTAGAATGGCGACCTAAATGACAAGGGTCGTGGTAAGTGACTTTAAATTCTTTTCCTTTTTTAAATTTTAATTTCTTTTTAGAAATGAATTGCTGTAGAAATTCTGTAATGTGGAGGAATTCAATTCCATCTAATTTATCGGTATATTTAGGATAGTCCATTTTTAAAGTCCTATAGCAACCAGCGCATGAAGTAATGACAGTTTTTACCCCTAGACTTTTGATTAAATCTAAATTATGATTAATTAATTGAGATACTTGTTCTAATTGGCCAGTCCTTATTAAAGGAGAACCACAACACCATTCATCACTGGAAACAATATAATCTACTCCAAGTTTATTTAATATTTCAACTGTTTTTTGAGCCAAGGATTGCTGTCTATATGAGGAAGTACAACCAACGAAATACAAAATTTCAGCCTTGTCTTTTTGTGGGATGGCAAGATTTTTAGCCCATTTTATTCTATCGCTATGCTTTTCTTTGTAAGGGTTATGTTCCTTTTTAACCGAATCGGCAAATGCCTTTTGATTAGGCAGGGGTCCAAATCCTTTACTAACAGCATCAGCTCTTAATGCTTCAATTATTTCGACAATCTGTGCATGATGCCTTGATTGACATTGAATTGTACAGTTTGCACAAGTTGGACAAGCAAAAATTATATCACGAATTCGCTCACTCCATTCAATTTTACCTTCAATTAGTCCTCTAGCAATATGAATTTTACCACTTGGATAAAAAGTTTCAAACCGGAATTTTACGCCTGCGGGACATGATGGATCATAAACTTGATATATATATTTACATGTCCCACATCTTGTACAACAATATATTTCTTCAACATATTTATTAATTGCTTCAGTTTCACTCATTCTAAGCCCCATCTTCCTGGATTCATTATACCATTTGGATCAATTGTACTTTTTATAGTTTTTAGCAAATTAACCCAATTTGGGTCTGCTCGCTTTAAAATCTGTTTTGCAAACCGAGCAGGAGTCTTATATGGAAATGCACCAAGTTCAAACAAACTATTAAACAACTCTTCTTGTAATTTTTGCATACGTTCAGTTTCTCCTTCTTGTAATTTAGAAAAACGTAAAAGAAACCTAAATGCAAAATAATGATGCCCTTTCATAGACCTAGAATACAAGCATTTTTCAAATCTATATTTATCAATTAAATCAAAGGCAGTCTTTATTCCATTAACGACTGCTTCGGTTTTTGTTGTCATATATGTACCCATCCATGTTAGACCGCCATATTCGAGCATTGGGCCAATCGTGACAGGTAAATTTTTTATATCACCGACTTTTTTTCCGTAAAACTTTTCCATTACATCAAGATTAGTCATATTAGCTTTTGGGTCGACCTCTTTTAATTTTTTAAAAGCAGTATTAATCATATCTAATTTAGCTTCATATTCTAATTTAGTATTTGCAGAAAAATCTAATAGACAAACCCAACGAGGCTCCCCTTCTAAATATTTGGCTTTACCGTATGGTACTCCAGCAATCATTTTTACAGTTTCAATTGACATAAAAAGAATATCATTTAATATTTCTAAATGAGTAAGAGTCTTTACAAATTTGTAAGTCTCTTCAACATTAAAAGATAAAACAATCCTCCAATCCCTAATTGGTCTTCGAGGCCATACTTGAACTGCCATCTTCGTGACAATACCAGTCATACCTTGCCAACTGGTAAAAAGACCAAGAAGATCGGGCATGGGGTTCCTACTCCACCATAAATCATAATTATCACCCCAAGCACAGCAAGTTCCTATTTTAACTAAATCACCATTTGGAAGTATTGCTTCAATCCCATTTATCCATTCATTCATACTTCCGTGTCTTAAACTCAAATTATTCAGTCCATCAAGAAGTGCATTTGCTATAACAGAAGTAAATGGCGGTGCAAATGGATAACAATACCTATAATTAGTTTTTTCCAAAAAAGCATGCAAATGACCAAATGTAACACCAGGTTCTATTATGACATACATATCATCTTCATTAAAATGTAAAATAGAGTCCATTCGTTTCAAATCTACAACAATTCCCCCCTTTAAAGGTATTGTAAGTCCGCCCACATTATTTCCACTAATAAATGGAACGACAGGTGTTTTAGTTTCATTTGCAAATTTTAATATTTTCTGAATTTCTTCAGAAGTCCTGGGCATTACTACAAATTCAGGTAAACTGGGGTCATTTTCGGTCATATCATAGGAATATATCAATAATTCTTCAGGAAAATCTGAATACCATTGCTCTCCGACAATTTTTATTAGGCTCTCCTTGATAATGTCATGTTTTTCACTACTTTCTAACAATTTATCACACCCTACTAATTTTTTCATAATTTCAGCTTAAAATATTTCCAAACAATTTATACACTTTAAAAAGTTTAGTTAAACCCTTTTTAAATTTCATTTTTCCTTTTAAAAATGAAAATACCATAGAAGTCCTTTTTTCCATAATTTTAAAGAATTCTTCAATTTTAATTTTGATTATAATAGTAGGATTCTCAATTTCTCTTGTTACTTCAAAATTTTCATCTTTAAATTTAATCATAAAATCATAATAATCAGTAGATAATAAGATATTTTCATTTAAATTATTGACAAACTTTTTAAAATCAGGACTGATCTCTGTTACTGTTTTTATTCTACGATAAATCCCTAAACCTAAAATATCATCTGGCTCATCAGGTATTTCCATAATTTAAACACCACCTAATTGTTCTTGTTTACTAAAATCACTAATGTCAACTTCTTTATACATTGGATGGTCTCCAATCATCAGACACTTAAAAAGAACAATAATAGTCCCTACTTTAAGAATAGAAAGTCCTACTTTTCCAGTAAGTATATATTTAAAAAATACTTTTAGAATGCTCCAATTATTCGATTTATATTTTATTATTTTCTCAATTACATCATAAATTTTTTCATCTTTAACCTTGAAATTAAGCCTTGCCTTTGGTTTTTCTGAGTCCTTAAGTTCCTTTACTACTTGTCCAATTACTCTTTCACCATGTGGCCTGAAAATTATCCCGCCTTTTAAATATGGAAAATGTACATAAATCTCTTCACTCTCAATTTTTGATAGATTTTTCTTGGCTTTTGGATAACCATAAATATCTACAAGCATTCTAAATAGATTAGCTAAAACATTCAATTTAATTTGTTCATAAGTTAATGCATTGAACTCTTTTATTTTAGATATGGTCATGATTAATATCGCTCTTTTAAAATGATTAGATATATTTGAGATTTATATGATTTTATAATAATAAATATTTCTGATTTTTAATAGGTCTAAAATATTAATTAAAACTGAATTAAAATAAATAATTCATAGTATTAATGAAAAAACATTTCCTCTTATATAATTTATTCTAACAGATTTCTTTAATCTCAACCAATTAATATAATGTATTTTTAATAATTAAAAAAAGTCAAAAAAAACTTGTAGAAATTGGTATAAAATCCATAATATATGGATAAACAACCCCAAAAAAAATTTATAGGAGCCTATTGTTTTAATTTTTATTTTTAATTTTACGAAATAAAAATTTAGAATTCAGAAAAATTTAAAATTTAAAAATTAGAATTAAATCAAATTATATTCAAATATTTTTTGTGGTGGAATTTGTCAGATTATTGGCTTGGAGTCTTTTTTGCTATATTATCCGGGATTAGCAATAATATTGGTACTATTTTACAGAAAAAAGTTGTAAATAGAGTTTCTAATGAAGAGAAATTTATGCGTTCTTTAATTAAAAATCCGCTATGGTTATTAGGGTTGATATTTCAGATGGTAATAGGAGTAATACTTTTTTTATTAGCTCAGAATTATATTGGCCCTACTTTAATTCCAGGACTCATGGCATCTGGGTTAATAGTATTAGCAATTGGCTCAGTTTATATTTTAAAAGAGCATCTTGGTGTCACTGAAATTTTTGGAATTGGTCTTATGATAATTGCCACATGTCTAATAGGACTAAGTAATATGGACATAAATGTCGATTTAATAAATTTTCTTGATTTAGGATTGATTATAAGAATTTCTATCTTTACAGCAATCTTTTTATTTTTATCAATCATATTCGAAATTCTCCAAAAAAAAGAAAAATACCCGGGTATTTCTGCAGCTCTTATTTCCGGTCTCATGTTAGCCTTATCTAATTTTTGGATAAGTCCATTATTAGGAGTAATTATTCAAGTATTAAATAATAATGCACTATTAATTGAGCTAGTAATTTTTGTAATTGCTTGTATAATATTAATATTCACTAATATATTTGCTCTTGCCAAAATTAATCAGGCTTTTAAATTTGGTCAAGCAAGTAATATGATTGTAATCCAACAGTTTCCGATTTTAATATCGCCACCATTCTATTACTTGTCCGTTTATCTATTAATCCCCCCAAATATTTTATCAACACCATTAATGCTTTTTGGAACAATATTTGTGATTATAAGTACATATTTACTTGCAAAAAGACAGGCACAAATAGAAAAAATAAAATAATATGATAAAACGAATTTAAAATATTATAGTAATGTGTTTATAAATTCATTCATTTGATATCTAATAGACTCAATTGGAGTGACTCTTTTATCACCTACATCCAGCTCAATTATAAGTGTTGGCATACCTAATTCGTTCATTAATTCTTCTCTTAATAATTGAGATATTGACGCCATTTGTTTACATCCTAAATGCTCCATAATAACCGTAAAATCGCAATTATATTCTTTTGCAAGCCAAATCATGTCATCAATTAAGACATCTACAGAAAGTAAAGATTGTCTGTTCATAGGCAAATTCTTCCCTTGGCTTGCAATTTGTAAAAAAATATCATCAATATCTTTTTTATTTTTTATCTGAATAGGGTCATAAAAATAGTAATTAAAAATATCCCATAATTGCGAGATCCCCATTTCTCTATCCATCCATTCGTACAAGCTAAAATCATAAAAAACACTCATATAAGGCCAAATACTTCTAAACTTTTCAATACCTGGTCGTCCTGCATGTCTTTTTAGTCTTTTTTTACCAATTTCAGAGACTTCCTTAAAAAAAGCTACCTTTTCATAGGTCCCAGGCATTAAAGTTGTTGCAGCAGCAATAATTGGATTTATAATACTTTCAAAAGGACAAGGTACCGCTTTTTTTAACTCATGAATTTCTAATAAATATTGATGAGCTTTTGAATTAAATTCAATAGCTTTTATCATATTATCAAAATTTGGCTCTTGGCCTATAATTTTAGAGACACTATTGACCATACGTTTTAACTCTTCTGCATAATATTCAAAAGCTCTTTCATTATTATAGAGAGCTGGAATGTCTGCATAAATAGTTGGAACTTCTATATAATTTGAAAAAAATTGATAAGAAGCAATTGCATTATCGCAAGGAGAAGTAGGTGTAATAATAGCGTCCAATTCAATTTTACCATCAAGTATCATCCCCATTATTCCCTTTTGAGAGCTACAAGTATGGTACGGATGACCCCAGGCATTAGCTTTATCGTAAAAATATTCAACTCCACTTGGTAAAAGAGCAGAGATAATGTATGGAGTAGCCTCAAAACAAAATGGTATACAATCAAAACAAAAGAAAATTTCTGGTGGTATCCCAAAATTGTATCCAATAATAGGTAGCCCTTCTGCAGCTTTTTGTAAAGAATCTTCTAGAACAGGTAGCATATTTTTCATATATGATTTTAAAACTTGCAACTCATCCTCAATAACTATTCTATCTACTAAATCATAGGTTAATGAAATTGCATAATATAAAATCTCATAAGGTTTAATATTTTTCTTCAAAATATACACCGTTATTATAAAATATTGTTGAAATTTGCTTTTTAAATGATCAATTTTTGATGGTTAAGATATCACATCTTTTATTATTAATTAATCTTTTTAATTGATAAATTTCATATTAAAATGAACTTAATAGTTTTTCCTCTTTTTAAAAACAGATTTTCACTTGTATAGTTAAAAATATAATTTGAAAACATACGTTAAACGAAAAAATATGAAATAAAAGCAAATTTATTGAAAAAAAACTTCTTAATTGTATTTTTATCCTTTATCTTCTAATGGTCCTTGGGTTTCGCATCATTTCAAGTTCTTGGTGGGTCGGTTTAATTTGAATTTCTCCATTAAATATTTGTTCTCTTACTTTTCGTATCTTCTTTTTTACTTTATTATGGAACTTTGTCATTGCTGCAAACAGTACTAATAACATCCGAAATGCTCTATTTTTTGCTAATTCTTCATCATAAATTGTAATATCTACTTTACCACCAACATTTAGAATTTTTCCATCAAGTTTTGCTACAATATCTTTTTTATTAGCCCCACGTCTTCTTACTACCCAATCAGAACCTAATGTAAACAATTTTTCATCAATTTCAAAAATATCCATTATTTTTTCTTTATCCCCTTTTTCTTTAGTTATAAGAGTGGTGCAGTATAAATTTCCTGTCCTTGAATAAATTCTTTCAACCCTTATAACAAATTCATATCGTGGGATAATAATAGTAAATACAGGTAAAGGTTCATAATATGACCGAGGCAATTCAAGCACGACTTGTTCTTCAAGTGAACCGATCCAATTTGATTCATTGGTAAAACATCTTATTATTAACCTTCCAATTTCAGCAGTACTTGGACCTAATATTTCACCTTCGACTTCTTCATCTTCTTCATCAATCCCACTTTCCCATGCTTCTTTACGCCAGCCTACAAAACCTACTTTTTTACCATCTTCAAATAAAGCACCATAAATTTCCATATCTTTCGAAAATTGCCTTGATTTTGCTCGATGTTGTGCATCTTGTCTAACACCTACTTCTTCGCCATGTAAATCGGTAGCCCAAAAATCAATAGTCAATTTTTTATAAGCAATCCTTTTTTTCTTCTGAACTTCAGTTTTTTGTGGTGTTTCTTTAACCTTTTTACTTTTTTTCTTAGTTTTTTCTTCCATATTAGTTGATTCTTTACTATTTTCGGATTTATTTTTCTTGCTCAATATATTCCACCTAAAAATTAAATTTTTTTATCATTTTATTATAACATAGTATAGCTTATTTAATAATTATTGATAATTTATAATATTCGGAATTTTCTTCATTGTTGATTTTATTTTACATAAATTATTAGATTAACCTAAATTTTACTTTTTAATTTACCTATCAAAATGGCGTTAATTTGATAATAAATAATTAAAATATTAATTTTCATTAAAAGAAATATTTTAAGACGCATAGAACTAAGTCATTTTTCACTTAATTTAAAAGTGAATTAAAACATTTTATGAATTAAAAAAGATTATAGAATTAAAGTCAATAATGTGGTAATACACAAATTAAAGTAAAAATAAGTTAAATTAAAAACGAAATCGTTTTAAAAAATTCTATTTTGAATCCAGTTAATGATTAATACAATTTTTTGTTCCATATCAATTTTTCGATCCTTATTTTGCTTTTTAACTTAATATTCAAGGAATAGAAATGTATTTTTAAAAAAAGAAATAATATAAAAGAAATTTTATGGAAAAATTGATCAATTAATAGAAAAAGATTTTAAAAATATAAATTTGAAATCAAATTATAACAAATCTTATGGATTCTAAAAAAAAGTAATTTAGAAATGTTATGAATTAATTAGTGATAATGATTGAAAATTTACAATTTTTTGTGTAAATCAATAATATTTGTCTTAAATATTCCAGAATATTTTTAAGTAATTTTGGCCCATTTATGACAGCGTTATGTGATGTTATGATAACAGAAATGGCAAAAGGAAAACCATTAGATGAAGCATTAGAAATTACAAGAAAAGATGTGGCAGAAGAACTTGAAGGTTTACCTCCAATAAAAATGCATTGTTCAAATTTAGCTGCAGATGCATTACATGATGCGATCAAGAACTATAGATCAGGAATTAAGTTAGAACCAGTAATAGATGTTCAAGAGAAAATTTGTAATGTCCCACCAGAAATTGGTAAAATAGTTGGCGTTGATCAATTTTTGGACAAAGGTGTTTATAAGAATTATGATAATTTAGAGTTATTTAAGGATAAAAGAGTAATTATAGTAGAAAATGGAGAGCCCAGTATTGAATTATCTATTAAACTTACCAAATATACAGGTCTGGTAATATTTATTACTCCATTAAAAACAGTTTTATGCAACTCTAAATTAAAATCCGAATTACGGTCTTCTGATGTAAAAATTTTAACCCAATCGGAGATAATTAAAATTTTAGGAGATAATACGGTCGAAAGAATAAAAATTCGCGATTTAAATGAAGGGGATGAATATGAGCTATTTGTAGATTCAGTTATTTTAGTTTAAACAGCAAATCATCTAAAGATATTTATTTTAATTTCAGTATTTTTAAATTTAAAAATTGATATTGTAGATCAAATTTATTGGAGTTATCTTGAAATAAATTAAATATCCTAGAAAATGAAATTATAAAAAGATATAATAAAATTAAATTTTCTTAATTGTTTCATTATAATTATTAAAATTATTAAAAAATTTTTTAAAATATGAATCGAATTAAAAAATAATTTTAATGATAAATATATTAAGTGACTTTAATAATGACTGAAGACTTAACAGATGATGATATCAAACATGTAGCATGGCTAGCGCGGATCAAATTGGAAAGTCAAGAAGAAATTAATGAATATAAAACTACATTTAATGACATTTTAAGGTATTTTAAAAAAATCAATGAAATAGATACTGAAAAAGTTAGACCTACTTTTCACATTTCAAGAAGTGTTAATAGGTTTAGAGAGGATGAAATAAAAGAATCTTTGAAAGAAGATGAAATAATGCAAAATGTACCAAAAAGAAAAGATAAATTTATAGTTTCACCGAGAATTATCTAAGGGTTTATATAATGATAAGACATTATCACACAATAAGAGATCTGATTGCCGAGTATAAATCAGGAAATAAGACAGTAGAGGACACAATAATTGAGACATTCGACCGGATTGATAAAGTCGAAAATAAAGTAAATGCATTTATTTTAACTTTAAAAAATGAAGCAATTCAAAGAGCAAAAGAATTGGATAAAACTTTGAAAAAAAGTGGGAGAAAAACTAAAGGTAAGTTATTTGGTATTCCAATTGCAATTAAAGATAATATTTGTTTTAAAAATTATCCGACAACTTGCGCTTCTAAAATGCTGGAAAATTATATTCCACCATATAATGCAACAGTGATTAAAAAGTTATTAGATGAAGGTGCAATAATAGTTGGAAAAACAAATATGGACGAATTTGCAATGGGTACTACTTGTGAATCAAGTTATTTTGGAGTGACACACAACCCATGGGCATTGGATAGAGTGCCAGGTGGGTCGTCTGGAGGAAGTGGAGCAGCATTAGCAAGTGGAGAAGTCCCATTAGCTCTTGGTAGTGATACGGGAGGGTCGATCCGATGCCCGGCAAGTTTTTCTGGTGTAGTAGGGTTAAAAGCTACATATGGACTAGTATCAAGATATGGTTTAATTGCATATGCATGTAGTTTAGAGCAAATAGGTCCGATGGCTACGAATGTAAGTGATTGTAAGGATATATTTGATGTTATAGTAGGTAATGATCCAATGGACAGTACAACTATTTCAAAAGAAGAAATGGAACAATATCTAAAAAAATCATTTAAAGATTTTCCAAATTCAAAAGGAAAATTTACTTTTGGGATACCAAAAGAACTTCTAGGCGAGGGAATTGACCCTGAAGTAAAAAAAAGTGTTTGGGATGCAATCAAATTACTAGAAGATTTAGGAGGAAGTTATGAAGAAATTTCAATTCCATCAATTGATTATTCAATTGCTTGTTATTATATAATTGCAATGGCAGAAGCTAGCTCCAATTTAGCTAGATTTGATGGTATTAGATATGGCTTTAGGAGCGAAGATAAAGGTAATTGGAATGAAGTCTTCGCGAATAACCGGTTAGCTTTTGGTAAGGAAGTTAGAAGAAGAATAATGTTAGGTACTTATGCTTTATCAGCAGGTTATTATGATATGTACTATTTAAAAGCTCTTAAATTGCGGACATTATTAATTCAAGAATTTGAAAAGCATTTGAAAAAATTCTCATTTTTGATTTGCCCAACAATGCCAATATTACCCTTTAAATTGGGAGAGGCAGTCAATGACCCCTTAACAATGTACTTAGCGGATATCTGTACTGTACCAATCAATATTACAGGGCTACCTGCACTATCAATTCCATGTGGATTTAGTCAAGGATTACCAATTGGACTTCAAATCATTGGTAATTATTACGAGGAATATAAAATTTTTCAAATTGCTGACTTGTATGAGAAAAATGCGCATACCAAAAACACATTTCCTAAAATTTAGAAGGTGAATATTATGAGTAGACAAGAATTAGAACAATTAGGAATAAAAATTGGACTTGAAATACACATTCAATTAACTAAACTTAAAACAAAGCTATTTTGTGGGTGTAATGCAGATTATAGAGATATGCCACCAAATACATATGTTTGTCCGGTCTGTTTGGGGCTTCCGGGTTCTTTACCTTCAGTCAACAAAAAGGCAGTGGAATTTGCAATTATGTTGGGTCTTGCTTTAAATTCAAAAATTTCAAATAAAACCCTTTTTTATAGAAAAAACTATTTTTATCCGGATATGCCTAAAAATTTCCAGATTTCACAATATAATAAAGCCGGTGGGGTACCAATAGCACTAGGAGGTCAAATGATTTTAAAATTTAAAGAATATGATAAAAGAATTAATATTACACGACTTCAACTTGAAGAGGACCCTGGACGTATTAGTTATGATGGAACAATTCTTTCATCGCCAATTGCATATATTGATTATAACAGGGCAGGAATTACTTTGATTGAAGTAGTCACTGAGCCTGACTTTGAAACTCCAGAGGAAGCAAGAATATTTTTACAGAAATTAAGGTCAATTGTGGAGCATCTTGGCATTGCAGACTTGTCATTAGAGGGGTCTATGCGATGCGATGCAAATATATCTTTATATGGAAAAAATAGAGTCGAAATTAAAAATATTTCTTCTTATAAAGATGTCCAAGCAGCTCTAAATGCAGAAATAATAAGGCAAAAAAATATCTATAAACATGGCGGTGAAATTAAGCAAGAAACTAGACATTGGGACAGCGATAAAAAAAGAACATTTACATTAAGGACAAAAGAAGAGGAACAAGATTATAGGTATTTTCCTGAGCCAGATTTGCTCCCTATTGAAATATCGTCCGAGATGATTACTTCAATAGAAGAAAATATGCCTGAATTACCAGATGATAGGATAAATAGGTTCATAAAAGAATATAAATTACCACGATATGATGCAGAAGTTCTGGTCATTACAAAATCACTTGCTGATTTTTATGAGGATGTCGTTAAAAAATATCAAAAACCAAAAGAAGTTAGTAATTGGATAATGAGTGATTTAATGCGACATTTAAATACCTTGAATATTGAAATTAACGATTCCAAAATTTGTGCTGATGATTTTATTGAACTATTGAATTTAATTGATAAGGGTACAATTAGTGGCAAATTAGCTAAACGAATTTTACAATTAATGATGGAAAGCGGTAAGAAGCCTATGGAAATTGCAAAAGAAAAAGGATTATTAAGAATTAACGATCTTAAAAAAATTCAAGAATTTATTAATAAAGTTTTTAATACCCAACCAAAAGCTGTTTCAGACGCAAAAAAAGACCCTAAAGCTATCCATTTTCTTGTTGGACAAGTTATGAAACTGAGTAATGGTAGATGCGACCCCCAAATAACTAACAAATTAATAAAAGAAGCTTTAAATAAAATTTAAAATTATAAAATAATTATTCATTTTGTTTTTTAATGATAGTTTGAAGTTTTTCGTTAATAAAATCTAAATCCTCATTTGATAATGCCGGATGGACTGGAATAGAAAATACCTTTTTAGAAATTTGCTCAGTTATACTTAAGTCATCATTTTTTATTTTCATTTTTTGGAAAAATGGCATTAGATGTAATGGAATTTGATAATATACACCAGCCCCAATTCCCGAATCGTTTAGACTTTTGACTATTAAGTTTCGGTCAATATTTTTATCCTTGATTGTCAATGTATACATGTACCAAGAATGTTTTGCCCACTTTTTCTCAATAGGTAGCCTTAATTCGTTTATATTATTTAACTTTAGATTAAAATAACTAGCATTTTTTGCCCTTTTATTAATGAATTCAGGCAACTTTTTTAATTGCTCTATACCTATTGCAGCACTTATTTCTGGCATCCTGAAGTTATGTCCCAATCTAATTGTGTTATATGCTTTATTTTCTCCATGGTTAATTATCATTCGTATTTTATCTGCAAATTCCTCATTATTAGTAGTTATTATCCCACCTTCGCCGGTCGTCATATTTTTACTTGGATAAAATGAAAAACATGCTGCATCTGAAAGATTTCCAGATTTTTTACCTCTATATTCAGATCCGTGCGCTTGACACGCGTCCTCTAATAGAAAAATATTTTTATCTTCTGCTATTTCAATTAAGGGTTTCATATCAGCTGGATGCCCAAAAAGATGTACGGGTATTATTACTTTAGTATTTTTTGAAATAACTTTATTTATTTTTATAGGGTCTAAGGTAAATGTTTCAGGCTCAATATCTGCAAAAACGACTTTAGCATGAACATGTAAAATTATGGTGGCAGTAGCTACAAAAGTAAATGATGGTACTATTACTTCATCTCTTGGTTTTAAATCAAGGGCCAACAGTGCTGCATGTAAAGCAGATGTCCCAGAATTTGTTGCTATTGCATATCTACATCCTATATAATTTGAAAAATTATTTTCAAATTTATGTACCATTGGCCCTTGCCCACTTTTATTAGTCAATACCCCAGATTTAAGGACGTTTAACACAATTTGTTGCTCTTCCTTTCCTATTAAAGGAAGATTAATGGGAATTTTTTTCATAAAATCTATAAATAATAAATATCTAAAAAATTTTCTCAATTACAAATTAAAAAATTGTCAATTCGCGATTTTTCATTATTAATTTAGAGAAATTTAAAAAATTTTTATAATAAAAATACAAATCTGTTAAAGTTTATTATTAAATTGGTTATGTATTTTTTAGTAATCAAAGAATTTTTTCTATTATTTTATGAAAAGTTAGGGAAGATTGCAGGATTTTATTTTTTCATTTTACCTTTTATTTTATTTATTATTTTCTCTATTTTTTCAAGCCCTATTGCTTCTACCACCTTTTCAAGCCCTATTGCTTCTACCACCTTTTCAAGCCCTACCGCTTCTATCACCTTTTCAAGCCCTATTGCTTCTACCACCTTTTCAAGCCCTACCGCTTCTACCACCTTTTCAAGCCCTACCGCTTCTACTACATTTTTTACCCCTAATTCCTCTACTGCAAATTTTATATTATCTTGAATTTCTTTATAAGTGTAATAATCTTCTTTAGATGTCAATTCTTTTAGCACCTTAGGATATAATAAATAAGAGACACTTAAATATCTTTGTAATGATTTTTCTTGAATTATTAATTTAAGTATTTCGCGTAGCCTTTCTTTTGACGAAAACATAAGAAATGGAATATTTTCAAATTTGGTTGGAAACTTATCTATAATCACAATATAAAATTTAAATGAGAAATTCAATAAATAGATTCCATCTTCTTTTTTAGTTAAATTTAGCAATCTAAGGAATTTTGGTTCATATGGAATAATGTACCAAGCTGTAATTTTATTAAGATCTTGAATTCCCAGATCATTAGAATTACAATATAACCCAACATAGCCGATTAATTTGGTCAAATCAGCATTTTTCATTAAATCATGAGTACTTTTAAATTCAATTATGTTAATTTTAGATAAATACTTTGTAAACGAACTCAATATATTAGTTTTAGGTGGTATTTTGGGTTTAATAATAACAACATCTATTTGTAAAGGTAATTTTCCGACCGAAACATTAGTTCTAACATCAAAATCTTTAAGTTCATTAGTCATTAGTTGTTTAAATAAAGCATCCCATGCCATTATTAAAATTCTCCAAATATTCTAACAGCTTATTAAAGATTTTTTAAATCATTTTAAGAAATTATTCAAATAATATTAATATTAAAGTCAAATCTTTGAATTAATATAAGAATTTTTCTCAATTAAATAAATAAAAACAAAAATTAGAATCAGTAAAAAAATACTTTTAGGTCATTAACCAATTGAATTAACGAAGATTATTTTGTTAATAGAAATTTTAGCTAATATAGCTAATATATTTAAAATTCTCTGAAAAATTATAGTTAAAATTTTACAAATTAAATTATTTAAAAATAGAAATTAAAATCTCCAAAATCTTTTTTCTAATTCATTTTTACACATTAGAAATTCTTTAAAAATTCAGATATCTCTTTTTTTACTGAACCAGAAACATCTGCCATTGACAACATCTGTTTTAAAATATTTTTAACAGTTTTTTCAAGTCCCACTTCATTATATAATGCCGCGGATAAAATCATATTAAAAACTTCTTTCTTAGATTCTTGTTCAATTGCATATTTTAACGCTCGATCTAATGATCCTACAGCTTCCTCTAAACAGTCCTTAACAGAAACAGAATTTTTCATTTTTTTAATCCTTTTAAAAATTTAATTTTTTGTGAAGTAATTATAGAAAAGGTCGGATAAAAACCTTCGGAATTTGTTTTTTTTTCTCAAAATAATTTTATTAGGAGTAAGAATGATTATAGGTTGTAGAAAAGCATGATATTTCTAAATAATCTATCGAATTAATTATAATGTTTTTAACTTTATATTAGGTACTGACGATAATAATTTTATTTTGAAATTCTAGAAGATACATTTTAATTTAATTAATGATTTTAACAAGGAGAATATTTTATTAAGCAAAATTCGAGAAAAAAAATTAATTATCTATTTAAAAAAAAGGAGAAAATATAAATTAGCTTGTCAACGTAATTAATCATTATTTAAATTTTTTATAAGCAAGAGTAGCAAATACAACAGCAGCAGCACCAAGACCAATAGCAAATGTACTGAATAAAATGCTCCAATCCAGTAAGAATCCAGCTGTTGGTAAAGCAATTGTTGTCTGGTAATGGATTGAATATCCTAGAGTTTCATTATATGTTTTTATTTCATCATAAGATATTAGCCATCCACTTACAATGTTCCACTTTATAATTACATTAACGTCATAATCTGCGCCATTTTCCGTCCCATTATAAGACCTATTAAGAGTTGCTATATTTCCTGATATAGTCATGTTCCAATTTGGGTCTGCAGTGTTAAAATGCACCTCTGCAGCAGTCCAATTAAACCCAATACTATCTGTCCCATTGTAATAAATTGGATATAAAGGATTACTCATGTAATAGTTTGAAGAAGTCATTTCAAGACCATTATACGACCAAGATGATGATGAATCATCTAGTACCTGAGTTGAAACTTGAGGCGATCCGTATATATTGGTCGTAGTAATTTGAAAAATTAGTTCGGTATAGTTATTTCCATCATTGTCATAAATTTTTACAATCCGGTATGTCCGCCTTGGATGTGTAGTAATTGAATTAATTGACCCCGAATAGATTTCATAGTAATCATAAGACCGCGTTGCACCTTCAGAAATTCCCCAAATATTGACTATTTGTGCAAATGAAGTACTAATGAATATAGGCTGTACAATAAAAAATAGCATTAAAAAACTAAAAACAATAATTTTATTTTTTCTTTTCATCATTGATCAATCCTACTTTTTCTTAACTTTATAAAAAATGACTAATGATAGCCCTAACCCAATCCCACTTATTGACAACGCAATAGGCCAGAAAATGTCTTGTGGTCCCATAGATAAGAATGCAGAAAGGCTAGAATAACTATAGCTCGACGTAATTGTTGTTGTTATTGTACAGAATTTATTCTCGTAAAATTTTTTCATAGATAACGAAACTAAAAAACCAGTCGAATTATCCCAGACAATTCTTTTAGTCAGATTAAAATGCATATTTAGATTTGGATCTAATACGTTATTTTTTGTGCAATTAACGATCAATAAATTGCCACTCCAACTGCAGTTATAATTTGGATCAGAATTAATTTCTTGACAACATATTGTCCAATTATCACCCCATGGAAAATTCCAAGCGATGAAAAACGTTGAACCATTTCTTACTGGTAATACAAATTTTCCTGAAACTCCTAAGTTGAAGAATGAATTAAGGTTATCTTGGTCGAAAATGAAATCACTTTTAGAATTTGTATATGAATCATCATAGAGGGTCAATAAATTTTCAACTGGGCTTTTAGTAAGCATCAAAATACGAAGATAAATATCGGTACCACTTGTATTGTAAAAAGGAAAAAATTGTCCCAGTTCTTCATTTAAAAGAATATGATATTCAAGAGGTGGTAGAGTAGATATACCAGTTACATTTCCAGTATAGACTTCGGAAAAATAATAATATCTGACATTGCCGGCTCTAACATCCCATATATTTAATATTTGACTATGTACTATAGAAATTGGTAGGCTAAGAAGAATTGGAAGAATTAACCCCAAAATCATCAATTTTTTTTTCATATTGATACCTTGATTTGAATATTTGGAAGATTAATAATATATTTAGGTTTTAGATTTAAATATTATGTAATTCTAAAAAAATATGCTAAATAACCAATAAACAAATTTAAAAATGTTGTTCAATTGTAATTCAGAGAAATAAATTTAGATAGATAAAGGTGAGATAAATTGATTTCAATAATAATAGGTAGTGAATCGGATAGGAAAATAGCGGAGAAAGCTACAGCAATTTTGGAAGAGAAAGGTATAAAATACGATTTACAAGTAATTTCAGCTCATAGAAACTACAAGAAGTTAGATGAATATTTAGAAAATTCAAATAGTGATGTCTTTATTGCAATTGCAGGGTTATCTGCAGCTCTGCCAGGGATTATAGCTGCAAAAACTAAGAGACCAGTTATTGGAGTACCTGTAGATGTGAAGTTGGGTGGACTAGATGCACTTTTATCTATAGTCCAAATGCCGAAAGGAGTACCAGTAGCTTGTGTAGGAATTGATAACAGTCAAAATGCAGCTTGGCTGGCAATAAGAATTTTAGGACTAAAATATCCTGAATTAATGGATAAATTATAAGTCAGGTCATAATTTTGAGCAAAAAAAAACGTTTGATAATAATAGGGGCTGGGGCAGCAGGTTTATTTTCAGCTTATGAATTGTCTTCGAGAGATGACTTGGACATACTAATAATTGACATGGGGTTAGATGTAGATAAAAGAAAATGTTTAGTCCCTGATAAATTAATTTGTGCACATTGTAAACCATGTCATATGCTTAGTGGAGTTGGTGGAGCCGGGACATATTCTTCAGGGCAATTGAACCTAAGTCCAATTATAGGAGGAAATTTGGTAGAATTAGTAGGAAATGAAGAAGAAGCATGGAATCTAATTAATAAAATTGATGAAATTTTTCTATTGAATGGTGCCCCCAAAAAAATTTTTCAACCAGATGAAAGTAAAGTTAATGAAATAAAATTAAAAGCTGCATCAAAAGATATTCATTTTATGCCGATAAAGCAGAGGCACATTGGTACTGAAAATGCACCAAAAGTAATAAATAATATTAAAAAATATTTAGAGGAAAGAGGGGTAAAATTTAAGCTCGCAACAAAAGTTGTTGAACTTAATGAAACCGATATCAAATTAGATAATGGAGAAAATATTTCGTTCGATTTTTGTTTAGCCGCCCCTGGTCGAATAGGAATGCATTGGCTTGCCAGTGAGATGGAAAAGTTAGGTGTAAAAACTAAGTATAAACCAATAGATATAGGGATACGGCTGGAAGTTCCTTCATATATTATGGAACCGATTTGTTCTATTCAAAGAGACCCAAAGTTTCATATTTATACGCATAAATTTGATGGATTTGTGAGGACATTCTGTACAAATCATGAAGGATTTGTAGTCCAAGAAGTCTATGAAGATGGAACAGTTGCAGTAAATGGACATTCTTACATCTCTAAATTATCAAAAAATACAAATTTTGCATTAATTTCACGGGTATCGCTTACAAAACCATTGGAAGATACTTTGAAATATGGAAAATCAATAATTGATGCTTTTACTATATTAGGTGGTGGTAAACCAATTTTACAAAGACTAGGAGACTTAAAAAGAGGCCGCAGAAGTACTTTTGAAAGAATTCAGAAAAATTTTGTCAAACCAACTCTAAAAAATGTCACTCCAGGAGATATATCAATGGTAATGCCATATCGTATATTGACGGATTTGATGGAAAGCATCGAAAAATTAGATACAGTAATTTCAGGATTAAATAATGATTCTACATTAATATATGCCCCAGAAATAAAATATAGCGCCAAAAGAATAATAACAAATAAATATCTCGAAACAGATATAAAAAATATTTTTGTAGCTGGAGATGGTGCTGGAATTACAAGAGGAATTATTGCAGCAGCTGTTTCTGGACTAGTAGCCAGTAAAGGTATCATAAATAAATTATAATAAATCGGTTAATAACCATTTTAAAATCGCAATCTTCAATACTTCAAGTATAAAACAAATTTTTTTCGAATCATTTAATTTTATTTTATGTTTGAAAAATTTTAAATAAACGAACAACGAATTTTTAACAAAATTCATATCCAATCAAAATCTTTTATTTACATAGTAAAAAAGAATATAAATAAATATAAGTAGTTATAAGTAGTTTTTCAGATTTTATCAGATTAATGTCAAAAAGGTCGAGTGTTATGGATAAAAAATCTTTCCTTCAAGCATTTTGGTCAATTTTTGTAGTGGCGATCACAGATATTATTTTATTTATTCCAACATTTATTAATTTCTATATATATTGGTGGATGAGTATAATTGCAGTTATATTATTAGATGGATTATTAATATTTTTGGTATTATATGGACAAATACGTCATTATAAGATTAGAGAAAAAGGAAAAGAAGCAACGACTTTTTCTAGAAAAATGTTTAATATTGTTAGCGGGTTGCTTGCGACAATTTTTATCTTTTTATTTGATCCATTATTTTCAATTTTTTGTTTACTTGGGTTGGATTTTGCTTTTGGAATGCATGAAGTAGTTTATGCAGGGTTAAAATTGAAAATGTGGTATACAGATGCATTTAATGCTCTTGGACGTCAATCTGAAGAATTTAAACCATATTATGCCTCATTTATGGCATTGATATCTTCCACAATTATTTTGGGTATTGAAACGCCGCTAGTTTATATTTTTCGAGCATATTATACTGGGATTCAATTTAAATGGGCAATGTTTTACATTTACACTACAACAATATTAATTTGGGGATTTGGAGACACAACTGCTTTTCTTATAGGATCAAAATACGGAAAACATAAACTTCCTTGGAATAAAGAGAAGTCTTATGAGGGACTTTTCGGTAATATTATTGTTAGTATTATTGTATCTTTAACATTTTTAGGTATTGGTTTTATTATTCAGTGGCAAATTTTGAATATATTTTATTATGTGCTAATCTCAATAATTTGTGGAGTATTAGGAGGGTTTTATGAAAGTTTAAAATTACCAGTTGATGATAATTTCTCTACACCAATCCTGGCAGGGATTACATTAACTATTTTAATGAATTTCTTTTTATTGATTATATAATTAATTTAATAGGTATTTAGAAAAGTTCCTAATTAGAAAATTTGAAATGAAAAATGAAATTATGAGATGTATAATTTGGACTTTTTAAATTTAAAGGGAAAATTGTCCGACCGCGGACCATTTGGGGAAAACGAGGACAAAACAATAATTTTTTCAATTGGAAATTCTAATGAAGCTCATGGTTATGCTTTACCAAGGGATATTGATGCTCGGCAGGCCATATATGTAGCAGTTAATGCTTCCAATAAAGCTGGTGCTAGATATATCGCACATATTCCATATTCTACTGATAGGGTGGGCGATATTGCAAAGTTTTGGTCACCAAATTATCTACCATTCGAAAAATGGCTGGAGAAAATTACAGAATTTATGAAAATGCATATCACCTTGCTGGAAAATTATCATCTCGAGTTTGATAAAATAGTTATAGTCAATTTTCATGGTGGAAATATTTTTCCCCGTAAGGCTATAAAAAAGGTGCAAGAAACTATTAAAGGATACAAAATTAAGGCTTTTGGGCCATTTGATTTTGATTTTAATTTAGTAGACCAAGATAAAGTAAATTATTGGTTAATTGAACAAGGAGTTAAACCCGGACATGCAGATACTACTGAACATTCTATCGCAGCAGTAATCGGATTGGTCGACTACCAGAAACTTAAGATAATGAATGACTTGATTTCTAAAGATTTAAATACAGCTTTGAAGAGGTGGCCAGCAATTGGAGGTTTAGGAGGTTTTTTAGAGTTTGGTGGACCAGAGTTTGACCCACTAAGGGAGCCAAAAATTGGACTTGTCGATTGTTTTAAGAAATTTAAAGAAGACAAAAAAATATTAATTTTTAAAGAACTTGGACAATTAATTCTGAACGGTATAATTGATAGTGTGGCAAAAGTCTGTAAATAATTCAAATCCGCTACCTAAAATTTCAAATCAAATGGATTTTTACTTGGATTTCGATTAATTGAAGAATTTAGAATATTTAAAATAATTACCAATAATTAAATTAATTATGAGTTAAGTTTATACCCATTTACGCCTTTTTATAATTTCAGTGTTTTTAGCTTCAGGTAATTTAAACGGATAATCCAAATTATAATGAATGCCCCTACTTTCTTTACGACTTAATGCTGAATTGATCGTTAATTCAGCTACAGTTGCGATATTTCTTAGTTCAATAAGGTCAGAAGTAATTTTAAAATTCCAATAATATTCATTAATTTCATCCTGAAGGTTTGTAATTCTTTTTTTAGCCCGTTCTAATCTTTTATTAGTCCTTACAATTCCCACATAATTCCACATAAATCTTCTAATTTCGTCCCAATTTTGAGTTATTACAACTGCCTCATCACTATCAACAGCATTTCCTGGTTCCCATGGCTTAATTTTATGAAAATCAATCCCTTCTTTAAGGAGGTCTTTACATTTTAATGCAGCTTCATGAGCACAAACTAAAGCTTCCAATAATGAATTACTAGCTAATCTGTTTGCTCCATGGAGTCCTGTACATGCAGTTTCTCCTATAGCAATTAAATTTCCGATAGTAGTTGTCCCATCAATTCCTGCCTTAACACCACCGCAACAATAATGAGCGGCAGGTACTACGGGTATCCAATCTTTTGTAATATCAATATTAAAGTTTAAACACCGCTTATATATGCCAGGGAATCTTTGTTTAATAAAATCAGCACCTCTATGAGTGATATCAAGATATACACAATCATCGCCGGTCTTTTTAAGTACATCATCAATAGCCCTAGCCACAATATCTCTTGGAGCAAGTTCTTTGTCTTTATGGTATTTTTCCATAAATCTATTTCCATTTTTGTCCAATAATACGGCGCCTTCACCTCTTAGCGCCTCAGAAATCAGAAATGATTTTGCAAATGGATGATAAAGACATGTTGGATGAAATTGGAAAAATTCCATGTTCATAATTGTGGCGCCAGCTCTATATGCCATTGCAATTCCATCGCCAGTAGCTATATCAGGATTACTTGTATAGAGATAAACTTTTCCCGCTCCACCAGTTGCCAGTACAACTATTTTTGCCTGTATTACGATTACTTCCCTATTTTCCTTGTTATAAACATATGCCCCAATAATTTTTCCATTTCTCGGAATTAAATCGACAGCGATACAGTTTTCATAAATTGGGATATGATTTTTTACGATCGCATTTAATAAAGATTCCTCAACTTCTTGACCAGTCAAATCTTTTGTATGTAAAATTCTTCTATTTGAATGCCCACCTTCCATTCCTAGATCATAGCTCTTTCCATTGCTCGATTTGGTAAAATTTACATTGTATTGGTCAATAAGTTCTTGAATTCGAGTAGGTCCATCAGTGATAATTTTTTCAACAACTTTTCTATCGCATAAGCCATCTCCAGCAATTAATGTGTCTTTAATATGAGATTCAAACGAATCTAAAGGATCTAAGACAGCTGCAATACCACCTTGAGCATAATTAGTATTAGATTCAGCCCTTTCTTTCTTAGTAATAATGCTAACTTCGGCAAATTCACATGCTTTTAAAGAAAATAATAACCCAGCAATTCCAGACCCAATTACTAATATGTCTACTTTTGGATCATTCATATAACTCGCTTATTACCTATATTTTTGTATCGTCAACTTAATTTACAAAAATAAATTATAAGTTTTAAATTTACCTAATAGAACCCTTAAAAGTTATTCAGATATTAAATTAAAACTTTTATTTTTCATTAAACAATATATCGACAATTTTTTACACTTTTATAATTAAATGGAACTTGATTTAAATATTTGTAATTAATTTTTGAGTTATTTCCCATATTTATTGATAAGTCAATAAGAAAAAGAGCATAACTATTTATTTAAAATTATAAAATAAATCAAAAAAAATTAAAAGAATATATTTAAAAGAATTTTTGGTAATTAAATTATTTCCGGGTAGATTTAATAAAAAATTGTGAATAAAAAATTAAAATAAAATTGTTTTTCCGATGTAAAATTATTGATTCGTTTCTTTCTTTAATTTTGCAAGTTCTTTTTCCAATAAAGTCCTTCTGAAAACTTTACCAACTGCTGTCTTTGGTATTGACGAAACAAATTCAACTATACGTGGCCATTTATAACCGGCCATTTCTTCTTTAGCCCATTCGATTATATCTTGTTCGGTAATTTTTCCTTTATATTCAGGTTTTATTGAGCAAAAAGCTTTTATTTTTTCGCCGACTTCATCATCGGGTATACCGATAACAGCACATTCTAAGATAGCTGGGTGCTCATATAAAGTTTTCTCGATTTCAAAAGGAAGGATTCTATAGCCTTTATATTTAATCATTTCTTTGGTCCTACCACTTATATAGAAAAACCCATTTTCGTCCATTTTAGCAAGGTCGCCAGTTCTGAGCCATGTTTTATCCTTTTCATCTTTAATAAGAACAGCGGCAGTTCGGTCTGGTTTCTTCCAATAGCCTTTCATGACTTGGGGGCCACAGATCAACAATTCCCCGACTTCATTTGGTGGTAATTCTTTTAATGTATCTGGATCTACTATTTTTGCATCAGTATCAGCGAGTGGAATACCTATTGATTCAGCTATGGGGTTTATCCAGAATATTGGTTGTAGATGAGTTGCTGGGCAGCATTCAGTCAGCCCATAACCTTGAACTGGAATAACTCCTTGTACATCTTTCCATTTTTTAGCGATAGATGGTGCCAAAGCTGCAGCTGCAGAAGTAACTAATTTTAATGACGATAAATCATACTTGTTAAAATCTGGATGATTTGCTATAAAAGTAAACATAGTGGGAATCCCTGAAAAAATTTGTATCTTAAACTTTTCAATTGCTTTCATTACTTTTTCTACATCAAATAAGATAGTGATATTTAAATATCCATTAGCAATAGTATTGCAAGCTAAAAGCAAACCATAAATATGACATAATGGGAGCACAGCTAGATTAGCCCACTTTCCTCTTAATTCTAAGCCTTCTTCAAATGGAAGTATCCTTAATGCAGTTTGTAAAACATTTGCTAACATATTTCTATGAGTGAGCATAACTCCCTTCGGAAGTCCGGTAGTACCACCAGTATACATTAAAAATGCTAAATCTTCCTCAATATCTATGTCCACATGAGGAGGATTTGGTGGATATTTTTCAATTAGTTCATCAATACTGTATGAATTTTCGATGTCTTTTGTCTTATCAATTATTGCAATTTTTTCAAATGGAATTTCATTATGGACTTTTTTTACTTGACGCCATAATTTTTCATGGCAAATCATTAATTTAATAATACCAGAATCAGTTACTATATGTTTTATTTCACGATATTTTAATAATGGGTTTATTGGTATTAGAATTGCTCCGATTTTTAAAGTAGCAAATAATATTATATAGAATTCAGGGACATTTGCTGTATATAATGCTATTCCATCGCCTTTCCTTATCCCTATTTCGTGGAATGCTGTTGCTAATCTATCGACCATATCTTTTAGCTCAATATAAGTGTATTTTTCGTTTCTATCCCAATCATAAATCGCCAGATTATAGGGAAAATCGGTCGCTGCTCTTACTAAAATACAATATAAATTTCCAACTTTAGGTATATTTAAAGAACTTGGTAGCGTTGAAGGCACTAATTTCAACCAAGGTCGGTCCGGTTCAATATATTTACTTTTGTCTTTTTCAAAAATTGGAATATCATTGATGTCATATAAACATTCAGTATCTTCATTTATCATTTTTATCGCAACTCCAAGAATAATTATTATCCAAGAATAATTATTATTTAGTAAATAAAAATTATTAATGATTAAATTTATAAATATACTGATTTCTTTAATCAAATTATATAAACAAAATACAAGAAATTTCTAAAATATTTTTATAATAGACCATTAGACATAAAGTATTTATTTAAGATTTATAAGAAACAAATTTTAATTCAAGAGATTTTTTTCTGAAATAAGCCCACTCTTCATTAATTCTTTTGTTGAATTTCTTGCTTTTATAATATTATCAGAAACAATTTGAAGAAGTTCATCTTTGTCCAATTTTATTCTAGCAATATTTTGAGTCATGGCTTTCAGACCAACGTTTACAGCTTCATTGATAAATGCATTAATGTTGTCCATCTTTGGAATTATATAATTCTCATTTATTCCCTTCTCTTCCGCTGTAAATGCCAAGCTTTCAGCTGCTGTTATACACATTTCATCAGTTATTGTCTTGGCCCGAACATCAAGTGCCCCTCTAAATATTCCAGGGAATCCGAGACTATTGTTTACTTGATTGGGAAAATCAGAACGCCCAGTAGCTACAATTTTTGCACCGGCTTCCTTGGCTTCCCAAGGCCATATTTCAGGAATAGGATTTGCACATGCAAATATAATTGAATCTGAAGCCATTGATTCAACCCATTTCTTTTTTACAACATCAGGACCCGATGCTGAAACACAAATTGCAATGTCCATCCCTTCAAATGCATTTTCAGGCCCGCCCTCTCGATCTTCATAATTTGATTGTAATGCAATTTTCCATTTATATGATTTGGATTTTTCAAGGTCTTTTCTAGATTTAGATAAAATACCCTTACTATCGACAAATATACTTTTTTTGGGGTCAAAACCGGCTTTAAATAAAATTCTAGAAATTGCCACATTTGCGGCTCCAACTCCAAAAAAAACAATAGATACATCCTTCTTTTTTTTACCTACAACTTTTATAGCATTTAATAACCCAGCTAAAGTAATAGCAGCAGTACCTTGCTCGTCGTCATGCCATACAGGTATTTGTAATTCATTCCTCGTGCGTTCTAATATTTCAAAACATTTTGGTTTTTCAATGTCTTCAAGATTAATTCCGCCAAATGATGGTTCTAAAATTTTTACTGTCTTAATAAATTCTTCTTTATCAGCTGTATTTAAGCAAATGGGATAAGCATCTACTCCACCAAGATATTTAAATAATAGAGCTTTGCCCTCCATTACTGGCATTGCAGCTTCTGGCCCAATATTACCCAGTCCTAATACTCGAGTTCCATCAGTGACTACTGCGACTGCATTCCATTTATTAGTAAGCTGAAATACTAAATCTTTTTGCTCCACAATTTTTTTACAGACATCAGCGACTCCTGGAGTATACCATAACGAGAAATCTTGTAACTCGTTTATAGCGCATTTTGGCATAACTTGAATTTTACCGCCATAAAATTTATGAAGTTTTATTGATTTTTTCCCATATTCTAATGCTTTTTTGACTCTTGCATCATTATTTTTTATTTCTTTCAATTTTTTTCACAATTCCTAATTGAAATACATTTAATTTTCTGTATAATACAATATTTATCATTTGTATAATTTATTCTTTTTTGTTTAAATCATTTTATATAGTAATTTGATTGTTTTTATGGGAAATTCTTTTAAAAAACTAAGTTTATCATTTTTTAAATCATATTTTCCAGTTTCAGTAATTATTCCGGTTATATATTTAATTGGAGTCTTGTCAAAATAAAAATTTTTGATTTCCAAATTGTTTTTTTGAATATCTGAAACTTCAAAATATGGTTTTTCCTCAATTTTGAGAGTATATCCAAATTCTTCTCCAAAATAATATTTTAAAGAAGTACATAAAACATAGATTGGAATTTCTAATTCATGAGCAACTATTGCTAATGGTAATGTCCCAATTTTATTTATGACCATATTTTTTGTAAAGGAATCCGCACCTATTAATATTAAATCAATGTCATATTCATTTATAATATATCCGATAGCGGCATCAATAAATAATTTAGTTGGATATAATTTTGAAAATTCTTTTGCACCTAAAATCCCTTCATTTATTGGTCTTGATTCCGTAATATAAATATTTAAATTTTTATTTAACTGTTTTTGATAATCTATTACTTTAAAAATTGTAGAACTAAAGGAATAGGTCAATATGTTTTTTTTATTATAAAAAATTTCATTAGAATTTTGACAAATTTTCTGAATTGCTATTTTTTCCCTTCTTTTTATTGCTTCGATTTTCAAAATAATTTTCGATTTTATTTGTGAAACATCTTCTTTTAATTTTGACAGATTTTCAGCCTCTGAAATAATTAATGCCATACTATTTGCTAAAAGAGACATAGAAGGCTGTGCTTCAAATATTTTTTTACAACTTGCGATTATAAATTCAATAATATTTACATCAGAATATTTATTAATTGCACCAGCTAGCCTTGTTAATGCCATAGATAAAATTTCATTTGCTCCTTTAACATTTTCGTTTTTTAAATCTGAATATATTTTTAAAATAGTATCAAAATTTTTCATCTTAAACCCTAAATGTTTTTTAAATGAAATAAATAAGGTAATAAAGAGATATTTAATTAAATAAAATTTTTAATATTTTAACATCTATTCAATTTTAATTCATTTAACTTCTGACCGAGAAAAATGATCCATCAAATATTAACTTGGATATATACTAAAATCTTGTCGGCTATTCCAATAATTACTTTTAGGAATAAAATGGTCAATCCAAAAATCGATGAAGGAGAAATTTTTTCTTTTTTTGCCAGACCGAACATGCAAATTGGTCTGCCTAATTTTAAATTTGCAACTCAAATCACACCTGAAGGAAGGTTGTACACTGGAGCTGCGGAGTATGTATTTTTCATCAATAAAAGACTCTTAAATAAAAGAATTTGGACGCTAAAAAAGGGCTATTTACCGGCAGTATGCTATAATATTAAAAATGATGGTGTCGAGTATCGATTTGAAATATTTCAATTTTATTTAGACAGCAAAGAAAAATCAAGACAAATTAATTATGTGAAAATTGAGTGTATTAACAATTCTAATGATATAAAGGAATGTTCGATAGCAGTAGGGATTAAATTTCATGGAAGAAGACACCGCCCAATTCTGGCAATGAATGGTGGAATGATGCAGACTAGATTTAAATTATGGAAATATAAGTTTGAGAATAATCATGCCATTCGTGGAAATAAACTATTATATTTAACTTCTGAAACACCTTCTAAATATTGGAAAAATATTCATAAACAATATCATTCCCCTTTTACACATTTTAACAAAAATAAAATTGTACTTATTTCTGAATTTAATTATAGATTAAATTCCAAGAGTAAAAGCCAGATTATTATTAAAATTCCACATTATCCTATTAATATCACTGATTTGGACACTATCAACAAATTAAAAGATATCAAATGGGACGATATTTATAAGGAATTCGAAAAATTTTGGGACGGGATGCTTTCTAAGGGAATCAAAATTTCTTTACCCGAAAATAAAGTAATAAATACATCTAAGACAAATTTAATCTTTAATTTTATGACTCAAGATTATGATAATTCCAAAATTTCTCAAAAGGTCAATCGATTTCAATATAACCACTTTTGGATTAGAGATTCAAGTTTTTATATAAGAATGTATAATATGTTCGGGTATCCAGAAATTGCCAAAGGAATAATTTTTAATATATTAAAATACCAAGTAAAAGACGGGAATTTTATGTCCCAAAAAGGTCAATTAGATGGATTTGGTCAAAGCTTATGGTCTTTTGCTGAACATATTAAATTCACTGATGATGTTCAATTAGCAGAAAAGTTATTACCTGTTATTGAACGTGCAATAAATTGGTTCAAGAATACTATTAATAAAGATAAATTAGGAATATTACCCTCAACAAGTGCATTTGATAATGAATCAATTATCGGTCGATATACAGGACATAATTTATGGGCACTTATGGGACTAAATTCAGCTATTTATTTAACAAAAAAATTAAATAGATTGGATTTATATAAAGAATATCATGAATTATATGATAAGTTCTTCAAATCATTCCTTAGACAATTAATTAAAGTATCTAACAGAGATTTCATAGTACCACCAAGTCTTAATGTTAAAGGTGGTGTCGATTGGGGTAATTTACTATTAATATATCCTCAAAAATTGTTTAGACCATCATCTAAATTCGTTGTGAATACTCTAAACAATTATTATAACAATAAGATGGCTGAAGGTCTTGCAACATGGATGGGATATTTACATCATTATCTTACGGAACGGATTGCTCAATCATTTATGATATTAGAAGACCAAGAAAAAGTCCTAAATTGCTTTTACTCAATGCTATTACATACTGGGAGTTGTAATGAAGGGTTTGAAATGGGAATATATCCATGGGGAGACCGAGATTATGAAATGAATTATATATTGAAATTTTATAATTTCCCACCTCATGGATGGTTTGGGGTAGCATATAATACACTTTTAAGAAATATGTTAATTAGGGAAGAAGACAATAATTTACATTTAATTTCAGTTTTATCTCCAGAATGGGTTAGACCTAAAACGGAAATTAAAATTGAAAAAGCAAATACTTATTTTGGGATCATAGATTATACTATTAAATCGAGTTCTTCAATGATAACTTTAAATTTTAAGTCATCTTTTCGGAATTCACCTGACAAAATAATTATTCATTTACCATTTTTTACTAAAAATCAAAAAGCTTCGTTAAATTCAGAGTCAATACCAATAAAAAATAACAAAATAGAATTTACATCAAAATCTGAGTTTGTATTAGAGGTAAAATGGGAACTCGACCAAAAAATTCAGATGAATTATAAGCTTTTTGTTGATGAATACATAAAAAAATACAGACAAAAATACTCTCAAAGGAAATATAAATAAATAGACTTTTATTGAAGAAAAATAAAAAAAAAATTATTTAAAAAAATTAATTTTTAAAATTATGCTTTAATAGCAAGTTTAATATCTTCTTTTGAAATAGTCTTTCTTTTTGCATGTTTAGCCAATTCAAGGGATTTCTTAGTAATATCAGTTGCAAGATCCTGTAAATAGTCCATTAGGGCTAAAACAGCATCGGCAGCTACGATATTGGCTCCACCTTCTTCTTTCATAAGTCTTCGAAGAGCTGTTTTAGTTATTACTTTCGGAGCTTTAGCCATATTTCATCAAACCTCAATTTTTTTATATATTATATGACAAACTTAGTTTGTCAATAAATAATTTAAAAATTGATTATATATAAAGCTATCGATTTATAGTCGAAGATATAATGCAATTTAATTATAAAAAATATAGTTAGATGATTAGAAGTTGGAAATGAATTTATTGAAAAATAAAAAAAAATGTTTTATTTAACTAATAATATCACTTGTAAAAAATGAATACTTTTTTACATATCAGAACCTTAAACATATATATTCGTATCTAATAGATAATAAAATTAAATATTAAAGTAGAAAAATGTAGAATGTTTATATATTTAAGAGTATATTCATAATTTAAAGTATTTTATTGAATTTTCTATTAATTAGATAATTGTATATTAGGAATAGTAAATTTTAAAAAAAATAAGAATCTCAAAAATTACGATATGTCATCTTCAATAATATATTTAATAGGTCATATCGTGAAATTAAATTTAAGATTAATTTTGGTTTTTCTATCTAATTTATTCAGGGATCTTCAGTCCATTATTCAAAAAAATCGGTATTTCAAATAGTTAAATAATGTATCTTTCCAAATAAATTTGAATGAGAAAAAGAGTATGTTCTAATAATTTATATGAATTAAGTTAAGGAATAAACCATTTTGGATATATAAATTGAAAATTATTTGAAATCAAATTTATTTTAGAGAAATTTATGATATTTAATAGACAAATATATCAATATATCTTAGATTAAATAATCAATTTTAAATTTAAATTATCCAATATACTTAACAATATTTTCACAATTAAAAAAAAGTACTTTTTTAATTCGATTTTGGTGCAGTTTTGTTAAAATTGAAAATCCAAGATTTTAAACCCAAATAAATATAAATAAGAAAAATATAACAATGTAAATAATTAAAATAAATGGAATTAAAACAAAAATATTTTTTAGATTTCTTTAAAATTATTCAAATAATTTAAACGAACGATGTGTCTTTATGAGCTTAATTGAAGAATTTACTAGTTCATATAAAAATGTACCAAATGAATTTATTAATACAAATATTGAAAAAGGAAAAAAAGTTGTGGGATATATCTGTACTTTAATACCAGAAGAAATTATTTATGCAGCAGGAGTTCTACCAATAAGAATTATTCCATATGGACATAATGATACTACTTTAGCCGATGGATATATGACTAATTTAAATTGTAGTTTTTCAAGGAATGTTTTAGATAAAGTTTTTCATAATGACTATGATTTTTTAGAAGGAGTAGTATTTTGCAATAGTTGTGACCATATGAGACGAATGAGCGACAATTGGAGGTTTAAAAAAAGTCCACCATTTGTTCAATTTATGAGTATACCTCACCTTGGGGACCAGACAGCAATTAAATGGTTTAAAGAAGAGATTATTAAATTTAAAAAAAGTCTTGAAGCGTATTTTGGAGTCGACATAACAGACGATAAATTAAGATCAGTAATAAGAACATATAATAGGACCAGAGATCTATTAAGAAAATTATATGATTTTAGAAAACTTGAGGCACCTAAAATCTGGGGGCATGAAGTTGTTTCAATTTTAGGAGCTGCTATGGTCTATCCAAAAGAGGAGTTTAATAAAAAGCTAGAATCATT
>Ga0164318_10000088_pt1 | contig 50251 bp, 46 predicted proteins | sample GuaBasSedimGuay9_FD_113734 | JGI IMG/M metagenome (GOLD analysis project Ga0164318, IMG submission 113734) | Subseafloor sediment microbial communities from Guaymas Basin, Gulf of California, Mexico - Guay9, Core 4571-4, 0-3 cm | ecosystem: Environmental > Aquatic > Marine > Hydrothermal vents... | reverse complement strand
CGTAAGTATCTGTGATACAAGCCTCTCGCTATATTCGTTGAACGACCTCCCCCTTTGAGGAACAAGTGCATCTATCTCATCAAAAAATATTATTGAGGGGGCGACTTGCTTTGCTCTTCTAAATATGTCCCTTATCCGCTTTTCGGATTCTCCTACCCACTTAGACAATATCTCAGGTCCCTTTATCGAGATGAAGTTAACTCCAGATTCGTTTGCCACTGCCTTTGCAAGCAATGTCTTACCACATCCCGGAGGTCCGTAAAGCAGAACACCTGTCGGAGGCTTTATTCCCAGTCGCTTGAATGAGTCTGGATACTTGAGAGGCCATTCTATCATCTCTTTCAACTTCTTTTTTATTTCTTCTAGTCCACCGATGTCAGACCACTTAACTTTTGGTACCTCTATAAGCACTTCTCTCATTGCCGATGGCTCAACCATCTTTAAAGCATATTCCATATCTTTCTGAGTAACAACAAGCTTTTCCAATATATCCTTTGGAAGTGACTTGTCTTCCTTTATGTTGCTTATGTCGGGGATTATTCTTCTCAGCGCGTGCATTGCTGCCTCTTTACATATGGCAGCCAAGTCTGCCCCTACATATCCATAAGTTATTTCAGCCAGCTTATCGAGGTCTACATCTTTTGCAAGAGGCATCCCCCGTGTATGGATTTGTAAAATTTCTTTTCTTCCTTCTTTATTTGGCACGCCTATTTCTATCTCTCTGTCAAATCTTCCTGGCCTTCTTAGGGCTGGATCAAGACTATTGGGTCTGTTTGTTGCCGCAATAACAATAACCTTACCGCGTGATTTAAGCCCATCCATCAGCGTAAGAAGTTGGGAAACGACCCGCCTCTCAACCTCTCCATGGACATCTTCTCGCTTTGGTGCTATTGAATCTATTTCGTCTATGAATATTATTGATGGTGCCTGTTTTTCTGCCTGGTCAAATATCTTTCTCAAATTTTCTTCTGATTGCCCATACCACTTTGACATAATTTCAGGCCCATTTAGTGTCAAGAATGTTGCTCCAGCCTCGTTCGCCACTGCCTTTGCAAGTAAGGTCTTTCCTGTTCCTGGTGGGCCATGTAAAAGGACCCCTTTTGGTGGTTCTATACCAAGCCTGTCAAAAAGTTCCGGGTGTTTTAACGGAAGTTCTATCATCTCTCTAACCTTTTTAATCTCGTCATGCAAACCACCGAGGTCTTCATATGTCACTTCTGGTATTTTTGTTTCCTCGATGGGCCTCGTTGCTTTTTCCAATACCTCGAGCTCTGTTGCATCAGTTATTCTCACTATCCCTTTCGGGTTTGTACTCACAACAACAAACTTCTCTTCACCAAACGGAGTGAAAAACATTTCTTCTATATCTACCCCAAAAAACTCCTCAAATATTGAATTTTCTGGGCGTCTCCGTCTGACGATGGGGTTAGGAATTATTATATCACCAGTAGAAACCGGGCGCATCATCAAATTCTGCTTAAACACACTGGGGTCTATTCTTATTATGATTCCTTGTCTGGCTGGTGCTATTACGACATGCTTCGCTTCTTTAACATCCGCTTTTTTCACACGAACAACATCACCTATACCTGCCTTGATATTTCTCCTAAGCAGACCATCCATTCTTATAACATCGAGTCCTACATCTGCTGGATATGAACGAACGGCTATAGCAGGTGATGTTCGATTGCCTGTTATCTCTATCACGTCCCCCTCTCTAACACCAATCCTTTGCATTTTTTTAGCATCAAGTCTAGCAATACCACGACCAAAATCTGTTCTTTCCGTAAGTTCCCCAACTTTTAACCTCAGCTCATTATCATTTTCTTTTTTCATAGAGATCACCTCTTAAAACATTTCATCATTTTCAATCAAAATCATCATCTTCGAGTATAATCCTTCTCACTTCCCAGTCCACTTTATTACTCCACTCTTCAAAATATTTTAGCACTTTTTTAAAATGTTCCAAAGCAACTATGAACACCGAATCATCTACTTTTATATGAGGTATTTCAGTTAAAATACCTTCCCGTCGATATCTATATCGCTTGTCGTTCTTGGTCACAACCTGTTCCCAGCCGTAGAGACCCCTGAAAAAGGTATTTCGCTCGCTGGCTGACCTGAACTTATCTGAGTGTGTACAAAAGCTTATAATCACTGCTCTTCTATTTTTGGTTTTTGATATTTCTATCATCTTCATCACAATTGCTACTTTGGTTTATTATTTTCCTGAACGACCGCAATTATGATATACATAAACAATAACTATTTAAAGTTATTGTTTACAAGAACAATAACCAAATCTTTTCCTGTAAGCTCTTTAATAAATTTCTTATGAAATTCTTTTCATGAAAATTCAACGACTCTCGACAAACTCGCCCATAGACAAAATTTTAGATGGGGGCATAGAGTTCAGTTCTGTTACCAACTTTTATGGACCACCGGGATCAGGAAAGACAAACATTGCTCTCTCAACACTACTTTCTGTAAAGGACAAAAAAATAATATTTATGGATACTGAAGGAAGTTTTTCATTCGAGAGATTAGCACAAATCACCAAAAAGGAAGAAACATTTGAAAATGTACTTAGGAGAATAATCCTTCTTGAGCCGAGAAACTGGCAGGAGCAGTCTGAGATGATTAAAAATCTCGAGAAAATTGTTGAGGATGAAGAAATTGGATTGATTGTTATAGATTCTATAGTAGCTTTATATCGAATCGAAATTAATCAGAAAAATTTTTCGGATATAAACCGTGAGCTTGCGTCCCAATATTCAACTCTTTCTAGGATATCAAGAGAGAAGAATATTCCCATTCTAGTAACAAATCAAATATATCTGTCTGGAGAAGATGTTGAACTAACCAGCAAAACTATAGCACGATATTGGAGCAAAACACTCATAGAACTTAAGAAAACAGACCGACCAAACCACAGGTTAGCAATACTGAGAAAACATCGATCACTTCCAGAAGGACAAACTATTGAATTTGTAATAGTTAGAGATGGACTCAAACCTGTTGGAATTTTTTGACGTGTCGTATCACACGGGTATGAAGGCTTTTAATATTTTATGACTAAATTATTATATGCGAGGGTTCTTCAAAAAGAAATTGGAAGATGCGCCATTAAAGTACACGTTCGATGACTTCTTAATATCTCCTGGGCCTTCTGATGTTATACCGGCTGAAACAAACACAAAAACAAGAATATCTCCAAATATAGAAATGAACATACCGATAATAAGTGCGCCCATGGACACAGTAACTGGGTTTGATATGGCTGTTATGATGGCCCGGCTGGGCGGTCTCGGTGCTGTACATTATAATATGAAAATAGAAGAACAGGCAGAGGTTATCAAAAAAATCAAGAAATATGAATCTTTGATCATACGGAATGTCATAACGATTACCCCGGATTACACCGTTGCGGATATTCTTAGATTATCAGAAGAGAAAAATATTTCCAGTTTTCCTGTTGTAGAAAATAACAGACTTGTTGGGATTATCACCGAGCGAGATTTTCGATTGGCAAAACTTAACACTCTTGCCAGAGAATTGATGACACGTGATGTGATCAGCGCCGAAGAGAATATTAATATGGAAGATGCGATGAAAATATTGCATGAAAATAAGATAGAGAAACTTCCACTTCTTGACAAAAGCGGTCGACTGGTTGGTATGATCACACTGAGAGACATAATGAACAGAAAAAAGTACCCGAATGCAACCCGAGATCAGAATGGACAACTTGTTGTTGCTGCCGCGACTAACTTGGATGAGAATCGCGTTGAAAAGCTACTAAATGCTGGGGCAGATATAATCATAGTAGAAACCGCGCACGGACATAATAGAAAGGTTATAGAGTTCACACGACTTCTGAGAAAAAATTATGATTGTGAAATAATTTCAGGTAACATAGCAACAGCCGAAGCAGCCGAAGACTTAATAGCTGCCGGTGCTGATTGTGTAAAAGTGGGTGTTGGCCCCGGTTCTATATGCACAACAAGAGAAGTGACTGGTATTGGTGTTCCACAGCTTGGTGCGGTTGCAGATGTTGCAGATGTTGCATCAGCACACGGAGCCTACTGTATAGCAGATGGGGCTATAAAGACCTCTGGTGATATTGCAAAAGCAATAGCCGCGGGCGCAGATGCTGTGATGCTCGGAAATCTGTTGGCTGGAACAAAAGAAGCTCTTGGAGAAGTGGTGATATGGAACGGAAAAAAATTCAAGAAATACCGAGGCATGGGCTCAAAGGGCGCCATGGCAGAGCGATACTTCCAAAAACAATCAAAATTCGTTCCAGAGGGTGTCTCGGGCATTGTCCCATATAAAGGTGATGTAAAAGATGTTATATTTTCATTGGTTGGTGGGCTTAAGTCTGCTATGGGATACGTTGGTGCAAAAAATATAAAAGAGATGAAAACAAAATCGAGATTTGTAAAGGTAAGTTTTCACGGAAAATTGGAAAGCCGTCCTTTTAACATAAATATCATTGATGAGCTTGTATAGAAAAACTCTTAATGGGGTGTTGGTATGAAAAGTATTTTTGAAGAGATATCAAAAAAATCAGGAGATAGTGAATTTTTCGTAGAAATACCTGACGGTTATGTGCCGGGAAAGACAAAATACATCGTAATTACGGGGACTGTTATATCTGGTATAGGGAAAGGTGCATTTTCATCTTCCCTTGGTTTCTTGTTACAAAAACATGGTTTCGCCGTTGAATCTGTGAAATTTGATGGCTATTTAAACTTGGACGCAGGAACAATGAATCCGTTCAGGCACGGAGAAGTTTTTGTCATGGACGACGGCACAGAAGCTGATATGGATTTTGGTACATATGAAAGATTCTTGGACAAAAATCTTTCCAGTTCCAATTATTTAACAGGTGGCCGTGTCTTTTCGCGCATACTCAAAAAAGAAAGGGAAGGGGCATACCTCGGAAGAGATGTTCAATTCATCCCGCATGTTACTGGAGAAATCAAATATTTCTTCAGGTCTCTGGCGATGGAGAAAAAACCAGATTTCATAATAATAGAAGTTGGTGGAACTGTCGGAGATATAGAGAATTCATACTTCATAGAAGCAATGAGACAACTCTCCTATGAGGAAGGACAAGAAAATGTTTGCTTCATAAATCTCACCTATATTCTAGAGCCAACATCTCTTGGAGAACAGAAAACAAAGGCGTCACAGCTTGGAATAAAACGCCTTATGTCAGCAGGTATCCAACCAGATGTTATAGTATGCCGTGGGGAAAGAACTATATCAGAAAAAGCAATGGAAAAGATAAGTGTGTATTCAAATATCTCAAGAGAGATGGTAATTGACTGTCACAATCTTAAGACCATATATGAAATACCTTTGTGGCTCGAAAAACAAGGTCTTGATAAAAAAGTTCTAAGAAGACTGGGACACAAACCAAAAGAAAAGATAGACCTAGACGAATGGAAAAGCTATATAAGAAGGATAGAAAAACCAAAAAGGGAAATAGTTGTAGGTATTGCTGGAAAATATACCGGACTCAAAGACTCATATGCAAGCATCTTGAAAGCAGTAGAACACTCGGGAGCATACTGGGAAACTGGGATAAGACTGAAATGGATCGAAACCACGGATGTGAATAAAGAAAATGTAAAAGATGCCCTTACAGGAGTATCTGGGTTGATAGTACCTGGTGGATTCGGGGCACGCGGAACAGAAGGAAAAATAGCTTGTGTACAGTACGCGAGAGAAAATAACATACCATATCTTGGTCTTTGTTTCGGTCTGCAAATGGCTGTTATTGAATTCGCAAGAAATGTATGCGGGCTTGAAAAAGCAAATAGCACAGAAATTGACCCGAAAACACCCAATCCTGTTATAGATATACTACCAGAGCAAAAAAATATACACGGACTGGGAGGAACTATGAGACTTGGTGGCCAGGACGTTCATATAATAGAAAATACACTTGCTCATAAGATTTATGGTAAAAAATTCGTAAGAGAACGATTTAGGCATAGATTTGAGGTCAACCCGGACTATCATGAAACTCTGAAAAAAAATGGACTTGTATTTTCTGGTTGGTCTGCTAAAGAAAAAAATATAGTACAAATAATAGAACTCAAAAACCATCCATTTTTTATAGCAACACAATTTCACCCAGAGTTTACAAGCAGACCACTTAAGCCAAATCCGATATACAGGGAATTTATAAAGGCTTGTATAGATCATGCAACAAATGCATAGTTAAGGTTTTATCACATTGTGAAAAGATTTATATTGATTTAGCCGAGTCTTATAATTGTGTGGGCTTGTTAACCGAATTAAATATTTGAATAATAGTATTCGAACACCAGTTGATAAATTTGAATGGTCTTCGGAGGTAGAGCGAGGTGACAAAAAAACTAATAATCAGGGTTGGTCTGAAAGATGGCATAACTGATCCAGAAGGCGCGAACGTAAAAAAATCTCTCGAGCTCTTGGGATTTGACAATATCGTTGGTGTCAAAACATCCAAGATATTTGAAATAACAGTAGAAGAGCTCGGCGAGGAAAAGGCGAGAGAAGAAGCAGAAAACATGTGTAAAAAGTTGTTAGCAAATCCCGTGATACATAGCTATGAAATAAACATCGAATGAGAAAGAACTGCAAAAACCTACGCTTACGATTGGCCGTCTTGGACTTGAATAATCTTGTATGTGGTGTGGTCTTTGTGTTGTACATAAAAAAAGACGTTCCTTTTGATCTACATGAAATAAATCTTAGAGATGCCACAGATGAGGAATTGAAAAAGATAAGCAAGGAAACAGGCGTAGGCTTGAGCTTGGAAGAAATGCAGGTTATTAAAGATTTTTTTATCAAGCGCGGTAGAAACCCAACCGATGTTGAGCTACAGGCACTTGGTCAATCCTGGAGTGAGCATTGCTCATACAAAACATCCAAGCCAATACTCAAAAAATTTATTTTTAACATAGATGCACCACAAAACATATTAGTAATAAAAGAAGATGCAGGTGTTGTCGAATTTGATAATGACCACGCATATGTGGTTGCGCTGGAGTCCCATAATCACCCGTCTGCTGTAGAACCATACGGTGGCGCTGCCACGGGCATAGGTGGAATACTTCGTGATGTCGTATGTATGGGTGCCCAACCTATCGCGCTTATAGATCCCCTGTTTTTTGGTCGACTTGATTATGAATACAAAAAACTGCCAAAAGGTGTTAAACATCCATTATATCTGTTTTCTGGTGTTGTTTCTGGAATAAGAGACTACGGCAACCGTGTTGGTATCCCAACGACCACGGGAATGATTCACTTTAATAACTCTTATATTGGTAACTGTCTGGTAAATGTTGGATGTGTTGGAATCGTCAAAAAAAACGAAATAATAAGAAGTGCTGTCAAAAATCCGGATGACGTATTCATACTACTTGGTGGAAAAACAGGAAGAGACGGGATACATGGCGTGACATTTGCGTCAGCTGAACTAGATGAGTCTTCAGAATCAGAGAGTCGCGGAGCTGTGCAAGTCGGGGACCCCATAACAAAAGAGCCTCTTATACATGTCTGTCTAGAAGCTAACAAAAAAGGTTTGCTCACCGGAATGAAAGACCTCGGTGGTGGGGGACTTTCCTGTGCCTCTGGTGAAATGGCACTTGCCGGGGGTTGTGGCGTGAAAATAAATCTAGACAAGGTTCCTCTCAAAGAAAAAGATATGGCACCTTGGGAGATATGGGTTTCTGAATCACAAGAAAGGATGCTGGTTACCGCAAGGCCAGAAAACGTTGATAAAATTATGGAGCTGTGTAAGTTGTGGGATGTCGAAGCAAATGTAATAGGGCATGCTACAAAGAGCAAAAAGGCGGAAGTATATTACAAAGGTGTTAAGGTAGTTGACATGGACATAGAGTTCTTTGTCGACAGTCCTGTGTATCATAGAAAATATGTGATTGAAAAGAAAAATATCCCTGAAACAAATGTAGAAGAACCCAAAGACTATGAAAAAATTATTCTTGATTTATTGTCGTCTCTTAATATAGCAAGCAAAGAATCAGTAATAAGGCAATATGACCACGAGGTTAGAGCATCGACTGTGATCAAACCAATGCAGGGTAAGATTGGATCATATACGCACGGAGATGCTGCTGTTATCAAACCTCTTGAAGAATCTTATAGAGGGATTGCACTTAGTGCTGATGTTAATCCAAATTTTACCGAAATAGACCCATTCTGGGGATCTGCTTCAGCTGTGGACGAGGTTTGTAGAAATCTCGCTTCTGTTGGAGCAAGACCGCATTCTTTCGCAGACTGCCTTAATTTTGGTAATCCAGAAAAACCGGACAGGCTTGGTGTTTTTTATGAGTCTTGTAGGGGATTGGGATATATAGCCAAATCGCTTGGCATACCATTTGTAAGTGGAAATGTCAGCTTTTATAATGAGTATATAGAAGGTCCTGTTGCTCCAACGCCAACAGTTCTCGGCGTTGGAATAGTAAAGGACATTAGAAAAACATGCACAACAGACCTAAAAAAAGAGGGGGACCTACTCTACATAATAGGTGAAACAAAAAAGGAGATGGGTGGATCGGAATACTATAAACTCTTAAATGCCCAAAGTCCGACAGTTCCAAAGGTTAATCCTGAAAACCTGAAGAATTCCATCAACGCTGTTTGTACAGCCATAGAGGGAAATCTCGTAAAATCATGTCATGATATCTCAGAAGGCGGTCTTGCTGTTTGCGTAGCAGAAATGATGATTGGTGGTGATGTTGGGGTTGAGATAGATGTCGGTGATATGTCCGATATAAGAACAGATTACAAACTTTTCTCTGAGTCAAATACGCGGTGGGTTGTTGAGATAGAAGAAAAAAAGAAAGAAGAATTTGAAAAGCTTATGAAAAGAAATAGCGTTAAATTTTTCAAGCTCGGAGTTGTTTCCGGACGGGGTTTGGTAATAAAAAACAAAGGCAAGAAGATTGTAGATATTCCAATTGATAAGATTAAAAAAGTATGGAACTCTGGTATAACAAAATATACCAACTAGTCAACTAGTCAAATCATTTTGATTGAAGTTGGCGATGAGATGAAAACAGAAGATATAAAGATTTGTGTATTGAGAATGGAGGGAACAAATTGCGAGCAAGAGATATATCAATGCTTCAAAAGACTTGGAACCCAGCCTGAATTTGTTCATCTGAATCAGTTAACTGGCGAACGTGAAAAAAGAAGTCTTTTAGATTATCAAGCACTTATAATACCGGGTGGGTTTTCTGCAGGAGACTATGTCAGAGCGGGTGCGATTTTTGCAGCCAGAATAAAAAGCAAACTTATGAAAGAACTCAAAAAATTTGTCGAAGACGGGTATCCTGTCCTTGGTATTTGTAATGGTTTTCAGGTCCTGGTTGAAACTGGTCTGCTTCCAGCAACAGATGGCTATGTATCAGAATATCCGGAAGCTGTTCTGAATATTAATGATTCTTTCAGATTCGAGTGCAGGCCTACCTTGATTAAGAATGTCAACAGGGGGATGTGTGTTTTCACAAAAAATATCGAAGGGGGGCGAATCCTGAAAATACCCTGTGCACACGCAGAGGGAAAACTTATGTTCCCATCCGGAAAGGAAGATGAAATACTTCAAAAGTTGATAGACGCTGACCAGATAGTTTTCAGGTACGTAGACCCCGATGGCAATTACGCGGGATATCCTTGGAACCCGAATGGATCTGTTTATAATATTGCGGGTATATGTAACCGATATGGTAACGTTATGGGTATGATGCCTCATCCAGAGAGGGTATTTTATAGATATATGCACCCGGATTGGACAAGAACTGAAGGAGATGAAAATGGGGACGGAAAAAAAATATTTGAATCTGTTGTAGATTACATAAGAAAAAAATTTTAGTGTGAATAAAATGTGTGGGTTCATAGGAATAATAAAATTGAACGGAAAAGATGTGGCGGAAGAACTTGTTACCGGTCTTCTGAGCATACAACATCGTGGACAAGACTCGAGCGGTATCATAACATCAGACAGAAGCCGATTTCATATAAAAAAGAATGCTGGATTGGTCAGCAACGTCTTTAGTAGAAGTGATGTAAAATCTCTTAAAGGAAATGTTGGTATTGGTCATGTTAGATATAGTACAATCGGTTTTGACATAGAAAATGATTCTCAACCATTTTTTGTCAACTACCCCTTTGGCATAGCATTGGCGCACAATGGAAATATAGCAAATTATGAAGAAATAAGAAGTAGCTTGGAAAAAGAATCCCACAGACAACTCACATCCAGATGTGACGCAGAACTCATACTCAATGTCCTTGCTGATGAAATGTCTAGAATTTCTGGCGAATTTTCCATAGGGAAGGTTTTTGACTCACTTGGCCCGCTAATGAAAAAACTGAATGGAAGTTATTCTGCGGTAGCTATCATAAATGGTCATGGTCTTTTGGCGTTTAGAGACCCGAACGGTTTAAGACCAATGATATTCGGTAAGAATGACTCAGGATTCATATTCGCGTCAGAAACTGTTGTATTGAACCTGCTTGATTATACATATATCAGAGATGTCAAACCAGGTGAAGCAATATTTATAGACAATAACGGAAACATTCACTCTAAAATAATAGACGCTAGAGAAAAAACTCCATGTATGTTCGAATGGGTATATTTTGCAAGACCAGATTCTACAATAGAGGGTAGGAGTGTGTATGATGTTAGACTCAGGTTGGGAGAAGAGCTCGCCAAGAGATGGGACAAAGATGTTGACGTGGTGATTCCTGTGCCAGATACCTCAAGAACAGCTGCTATGGGATTTGCAAAAGCAATTGGAGCAGAATATAGAGAAGGTTTGATAAAAAACAGATACGTTGGAAGAACATTTATAATGCCTGCCCAAAAGAAGAGAGATAATGCAGTTAAGCTTAAACTCAATCCTATTACGTCGGAAATAAAAGGTAAGAAAATAGCGCTTGTTGATGATAGCATAGTGAGGGGCACAACATCCAAAAGACTAGTGAGCCTCCTCAGAAAGTATGGCGCCAGAGAAATACATCTTGTCGTGACGTGTCCTCCTATAAAATACCCTTGTTTTTATGGTATTGATATAGCCACCAGAAAAGAGCTCATAGCATCTGACAAGAGTGTTGAGGAGATAAGAAAATTTTTAGGAGCAGATTCTATCACTTATCAGACAATAGAAGGGCTTAAAAGAGCAATTGGCATGAACTCAATATGTACAGCTTGCTTGACGGGCAACTATCCAACCAATATAAGCGAAACGGATATTTCTCGTTTTGAAAAAATAAGAGAGGGGGAAAGATCTCGGGTGGTCTAATGAAAATTCTCTTAATTGGAAATGGTGCAAGAGAGCATGTTATTTTTGAAACCTTGGCTAGAAGTAAATATAAACCAAAACTCTATGCTGTGGTCGGTGCAAGAAATCCCGGTATATTAGAGCTATCTGAAGATTTTACTGTCGGTAAAGTGACTGATGTCGATCTCATACTATCATTTGCGAAGAAAAAGAATATTGATTTGGTTGTCGTTGGACCAGAGGCCCCACTAGAAGCTGGCGTAACAGATGCTCTGGAAGATATTGGTATACCTTGCGTTGGCCCTTCCAAGTCAGCGGCAAGATTGGAAACAGACAAATCTTTTGTCAAAAATTTGATGGAAAAATATAAAACATCTGGAAGAATTGTATCAAAAGTTTTTGACGATGCTGACGAACTTTGCTCTTTTATAGACAGCTTTGGCAAGCCCGTCGTCATTAAGCCACTTGGTCTTACTGGGGGTAAGGGGGTCAAAATAGTTGACCCAAAACTCGATGGCCAACTAAAAAGCAATGAAGAGGCTAAGAAGTATGGAAAAGAAATAATAGAGAAAGGAATAAGCGGATTTAACAAAGCTCTTGTTGAAGAAAGATTGGAAGGAGAAGAGCTCACCTTACAGGCATTCACAGACGGCTCGGTTGTAAAACCAATGCCCCTTGTCCAAGATCATAAATTCGCATATGAGGGAGATAACGGACCATTCACTGGTGGTATGGGCTCCTATTCTGACTCAAACCACTTGCTACCTTTTATGACAGACGAAGACAGAGATGCTGCAATAAAAGTTATAGAAGAAGTTGTAGCAGCAATGAAAAAAGAAGGGATTACATACAAAGGTATAATTTATGGAGGTTTTATGCTCACAAAAGAGGGGCCAAAGATACTAGAATTCAATGCCAGGTTTGGTGACCCAGAAGCCATGAATGTTTTGCCTTTGCTGGAAACGGATTTCGTGGATGTTTGCCAAGCTGTAGTGAACAAAAAACTTTCTGATATAGATATAATTTTCTCGAATATGGCAACGGTTTGCAAATACGCTGTTCCGAAAGGATACCCGGAAAATCCTGTTACAAACCAAAAAATTGCCATTAAAAATCTGCCAAAAGATGCGCGCTTGTATTACGCATCTGTTGATAAGCGTCAAGATGGATTATATATGACAAGGTCCAGAGCAATCGCGTGTGTCGGTGTGGGAAAAACTTTAGAAGAAGCTGAAAAGATTGCACAGGCTGCTCTGACTAGTATCGACGGACCAATACACTATCGGTCCGATATAGGAACCAGAGCATTAATACAAAAAAGAGTAGAACATATGAAGGAGCTTCGCAATGAAGCAAAAAATTAGAGAAGAGATAAGAAAAAAACGGGAAGTCATGAACAAAGAAGATGTGTTCAGCAAGAGTTATACCATACAAGAAAAACTGAAAAAAACCGCTGAGTTCAGGAATGCAAAAAATATCCTATTTTACGTTTCAACAAAAAACGAAGTAGAAACGCACAGAATCATAAAAGAGCTTCTCAGTAGTGGAGAAAAAAATATCATAGTGCCGATAACCGACAAAAAGAACAAGATACTAAAGTTGTCTGTTATAAAAAGTTTTTCAGAATTGACTCCAAGAACACACGGCATACTTGAGCCAGAAAACAAATTCATCAGGCCGATTGAACCAGAAAAAGTGGACCTTGTAATTGTGCCGGGAATTGCATTTGATAAAAGTGGGAACAGAATAGGTTCTGGACAGGGATATTACGATAAATTGTTAAATACAATGAAAAACACAAAGAAGGTCGGGCTTGCATTCGAGTTGCAGGTCATAGACGATATCCCTCAGGAAGACCATGATGTTCCGGTTGATATGATAATAACAGAAAAAAGAATAATAAAAGCCAATGAAAACGATAAGAAATAAATTAGAGGTGGTAAAATGTTAGAATTTTTAGAAAAAACAGACCCAGAAATAGCACAAGCCGTTAGGAATGAGCTTAAAAGAATTAGAAATGGTGTTGAACTCATACCTTCTGAAAATTTTGTAAGTATGGCGGTGTTAGAGGCGATGGGAACAATTTTTACAAACAAATATTCAGAAGGTTATCCCCATAAGAGATACTATGGTGGTAATGAGTTTGTTGATGTTGTTGAAGAACTGGCGATCAACCGAGCTAAGAAACTGTTTGGCGCAGAACATGTTAATGTTCAGCCATATTCAGGAAGTCCAGCAAACATGGCATGCTTTTTTGCGCTTTTAGAACGCGGTGATATATTTATGGGTCTGGATCTGAGCTGTGGTGGACATCTGACACACGGAAGCCCTGTTAATTTTTCCGGGAAATGGTATAGATGCATTCCTTATGCGGTTGATAGAGAAACAGAGCTTATAGATATGGATGAGGTAAGAAAAATTGCGCTAAAGGCTAAACCAAAGCTAATATTATCTGGACTCACCTGCTATCCAAGAACATTGGACTTCAAAGCTTTTCAAGAAATATGTGAAGAAGTTGGTGCTTATCATATGTCAGATATCTCACACATAGCAGGTCTGGTTGCAGCCGGAGTCCACCCAAGCCCTGTACCATTTGCCGATGTGGTTACAACAACCACACACAAGACCCTCAGAGGACCGCGAGGTGCAATGATCATGTGCAAAGAAGAACATGCAACAGCCATAGATAAAGCTGTGTTTCCGGGAATACAGGGAGGACCACATGACCACATAACAGCTGCTAAAGCTGTCGCATTTCACGAGGATCTGCAACCAGAATTCAAGGACTATGCAAGACAGATAGTTAAAAACGCCAAGGTTCTTGCCGAAGAGCTCATGAGCCTGGGAATCAAACTTGTATCAAATGGCACAGACAATCATCTGATGCTAATAGACTTAACAAAAAAGAATCTGACAGGTAAAGGAAAAGCTGTCCAAAATGCACTTGAGAGGGCTGGAATATTCGTTAACAAAAACACAATTCCATATGAACCAGCAACCCCCTTCAATCCGAGCGGTATAAGACTTGGAACACCCGCTATTACAACACGGGGTTTCAAGGAAAGCGAAATGAAAGTAATAGCAGAAGGTATTGCAACGGTCATTGACAACTACGAAGACGAGTCCAAGATAAAAAAAGTAAAAGAAGATATACTTGAGCTGTGTAAAGAGTTTCCACTCTATCCTGAACTAGGTGAGTAGATACCAAACCAAATAATAAAATGCAACAAAAAAGATGTAAAATGTCAATAGAAGAAAATGTAAAAAAAATAAAGCAACTCATAAATGAGAAAAGTAAAGACAAGGTAACAATAGTTGCTGTCACAAAAGGTCGCTCAGAAGAAGATATAAAAAAAGCGATGGGTTGTGGTTTAGCTGTTTTCGGGGAAAATCGTGTTCAGGAAGCGATAAAAAAATGGTCAGAACTTAGAAAGTACCCAAACACATCGCATTATGAGCTACATCTTATCGGTCACCTGCAAAGCAATAAGGTCAGAAAGGCAGTAGAATTTTTCGATATGATAGAGTCTTTGGATAAAATGAAAACAGCCGAAAAAATTAATCGGTGTTGTGGCGAGCTCGGAAAAAAGATGAACGTACTTATCCAGGTCAATATTGGCGAGGAAAAAACAAAATTCGGTGTTAAGCCAGAATTATTGATGAACTTTTTGAAGCAGGTAATAAAACTGAAGAACATAAATGTGAGGGGACTGATGACCATAGCACCGTACATTGAACCGGAGAAAACAAGAATATACTTCAAAAGAATGAAAAAACTTTTCGATGAAGCGCAAAAAATAAAAGCAATGAACTATCTTTCCATGGGAATGACCAACGATTTTATAATTGCTATAGAAGAAGGCTCAAACATGGTAAGAATTGGTAGAGGAATATTTGGTGAATATGGTGGCTGAAATAATAGACGGTAAAGAAATTGCAAGAGAAATAGAAGAAAATATAAAGTCAGAAGTTGAAAAATTAAAGAAAAAATATGAAGCAAAGCCGTGCCTTTCTGTCATACTCGTGGGAAAAAATCCTGCATCAAAAATTTATGTAAGAAAAAAAGAAGAAGCATGTGGACGTGTCGGGATAGAATTTAAAAAGATAGAGCTGCCTGAATCTGAAGAGGAAGAAGAAATTATAAAAATAATAAAAAAACTGAACAGCGATTCTAATGTAAACGGTGTTCTTGTCCAGCTGCCTCTTCCAAAGCATATAGATACAAAAAAAGTTATAGATGCAATATCCCCGTATAAAGATGTAGACGGGCTGACCAAAGAAAACATGGGAAATCTTATTCTTGGTGATGAGAAAATATCGCCCTGCACACCGCTTGGTATAATAAAAATGCTTGAAAAAATTGGAATTTCTGTCGAGGGAAAGGACGTAACAATAGTTAACCATAGCAATATTGTCGGCAGACCACTCGCTGCAATGCTTTTAAACAGGGGCGCAACTCCAACCGTGTGCCACAAAAAGACAAGAAACCTTAAAAAACATACATTAGAAGCAGACATAGTAGTAACAGCCACGGGAGTGCCGAGACTAATAAAAGAAGATATGATAAAAGACGGTGCTATCGTAATAGACGGGGGCATAAAAAAAATAGGAGAGAAGATTGTTGGTGATGTGGACTTTGAAGCCGTACGAAAAAAGGCATCTTACATAACACCTGTTCCTGGAGGAGTCGGACCGATGACTGTTTCGATGGTGCTTTTCAATCTTGTGCAGCTTTTCAAAGCACAACTAAGCAAACATATCTGAAGGTTGAGTAGAATGAAACCAAAAACTGCCTTAATAAGTGTCTGGGACAAAACCGGACTTATCGAGCTTGGTAGAGGATTGAAAAAACTTGGGATAGAGATTATAGCAACGGGTGGAACTGCAAAACTGCTGAAAGAAAATAGCATACCTGTCACGCCCGTAGATGAATACGCAGACTACCCAGAGATGCTGGGCGGTAGGGTAAAAACAATACAGCCGAAGATACAGGGCGGTATTCTTGCTGTTAGAAACAACATGAATCATATGAAACAGTTGAAAGAATATAATATCAAGCCAATAGATATTGTTGTATTCAACTTATACCCCTTCGAGCGGGTTGTGAGTGAAGGTGCAAAGATTGACGAAGCACTGGAAAACATAGACATTGGGGGACCGACATCGATAAGAGCGGCGGGAAAAAACTTCAAAAACGTTATAGTTATAGTGGACCCTGATGATTATGGGTGGGTAATAGAAATGCTTGAAAAAAACGGAGATCTGACCGAGAAACAAAGACTTAAACTTGCTATAAAGGTTTTCAAGCGCACATCAGAGTACGATAAGGCAATAAAAAACTATCTTGAAAAACAAGTCTAGGTTGGGATAGAATGTTTGACGATGAAATTATACTAAAACTTAGAAAAATAAAAGACCTCAGATATGGAGAAAACTGGCACCAGAAAGCTGCATTTTATTCTTTTTGTAACGATTTGTATGATGAAAAAAATATCACGTCTCTCGTTAACTCAGAGCAAATCCATGGAAAGGAGCTCTCTCTGACAAACATACTCGATCTGGATTCAGCTCTTGGCGTTGTCAAGCAATTCGACGAACCGGTTGTTGTTGTAATCAAGCACACAAACCCCTGCGGAGCTGCGTGTGCCGATAATATAACAGAAGCATTTGAAAAGGCATGGGCTGGTGACTCACTATCAGCATTTGGAAGTGTTGTCGGTTTTAACAGAAAAGTTGATGAAAAAACGGCAGAGAAGATGTCAAAAAGATTTATAGAGTGTGTAATAGCGCCAGACTTTGACGAAGATGCCCTTAAAATTCTCAAGAAGAAAAAGAACATTCGCCTGATAAAAACAGGGCCCGTTGGTAAAGAAAATCCGAAAATAGATATAAAAAAAGTTTCAGGTGGTTTCATAGTCCAAGAATACGATAATCGTTCTCTTGAAAAAAAGGACTTGAAGGTTGTGACAAAGAAAAACCCATCTGAAAAAGAATTAGAATCGTTGTTGTTCGCGTGGAAAATATTGAGATTTGTAAAGTCCAACGCCATAGTTTTGGCAAAAAACAAGCAAGTTATAGGAGTTGGGGCAGGACAAATGAGTAGAATAGACGCGCTAAAATCTGCTCTGAGAAAAGCGAAAGAAATGGGATTCGACATAAAAAATGCTGTCCTTGCATCAGACTCTTTTTTTCCATTTAGAGACGCTGTTGATATGGCATCTGAGAACGGCATAACATCCATAATGCAACCGGGCGGGTCGATAAGAGACCAAGAATCTATAGACGCGTGTAATGAGCATGGTATCAGCATGATATTTAACGGTGTCAGGTGTTTCAGACACTAATTTATACATGGTAACATTTTGTTTTGATGTATAATATTTTCGAGGTGATTAGATGCTAAATATAGGTATTCTTGCTTCCACCAGAGGAACAGATATGCAAGCCGTAATAGATGCGATAGAAAGGGGGGAATTAGACGCAAAAATATCTGTGGTCATCAGCAATAAAAAAGATGCATACGCGCTTGAACGTGCAAGAAAGCACAACATAAAAGCTGTTTTCCTCGAAGCAAAAGGAAAAGAAAGAGAAGAGTTTGACAGAGAAGTCGCAAAGATTTTAGATGAAAACGGAGTCGAGCTAATACTACTCATCGGCTATATGAGATATTTGAGCAAGTGGTTTGTTGACAAGTATAGAAATAAGATAATGAATATACATCCTAGCTTGTTGCCCGCGTTTGCCGGTGGAATGGACAAGAATGTTCATGCAGAGATTCTTAAATATGGTTGCAAGGTCAGCGGCTGCACCCTGCATTTTGTGGATGAAGGCGCTGATACCGGCCCGATAATAGCACAGAAAGCTGTTCCTATAGAAGAGGGTGAAACAGTGGACTCGCTCAAAGAGAAGGTTCAGAAAGCTGAGCAAGAAATAATAATTAAAGCGATCAAACTATTTGCTGAAAACAAACTAAAGGTTGAGGGTAGAAGAGTCAAAATATTACAATAGATATCAACATAATAATTAACATAACAATTCGGTGGGTTTGTGAGTTGCAGTGATTTAGAATATAAAAAAACTATAAAATATATAACGAGCCTTAATAAGTTCGGTATCAAGCTCGGACTCAGAAGAATTAAAAAACTTCTAGACGCTCTTGGAAATCCAGAGAAAGACTTCAGAGTAATACATGTTGCGGGGACAAACGGAAAGGGATCTGTCTGTGCAATGACTGCTTCTATTCTCAGAGAATGCGGATATAAGACGGGCCTTTATACCTCTCCGCATCTTATTGACTTTAGGGAGAGGATAATCATAAATGGTAAAAAAATTCCAAAAAACGATGTTTGTAAGCTTATGAAAAAAATCAGACAAGCTGCTGGAAAAATGAAAATACACCCAACGTATTTCGAGGTTATAACTGCTCTGGCTTTTAAATATTTTTCTGAAGAAAAAGTTGATTTCGCAGTTGTTGAGGTGGGAATGGGTGGACGCTTCGATGCGACCAATGTCGTAGAACCAGAAGTATCTATCATTACAAACGTGTTTCTCGAACACACCGCTTACTTGGGTAGGACAATAAAGAAAATTGCAAAAGAGAAAGCAGGAATAATAAAAAATAAAAGACCTGTCATAACGTCTGCGACCGGTGACGCAATAAAAGTTATAGAAAAAAAATGTAATGAAACAAAATCTAATCTGATTGTATTGAATAAAAAATCTTTCGTGAAAAAAAAGATTGGACTTAAAAATCAAAGATTTGTTGTTTTTGGCCTGAATGGAAAGTATGATATAGAAACAAAACTCGTAGGACAGCATCAAATGTTAAATGCTTGCTGTGCTGTTGTTTGCGCTGAGTTGCTTGGTATCGATAAAAACAAAATCATAAAAGGACTTAAAAAAGCGTCCTGGCCCGGCCGATTCGAAACTATTCAGAAAAAGCCCACCATAATCCTGGATAGCGCACATAATCCAGATGGGATAGAAGCACTGAAGAAAACACTTTTAGAGATTTTTGGAGATAAAAAAATAATTTTTTTGGTTAGCATATGTTCTGATAAAGATATTAAAAAAATGATTAAAGAAATCTCGCCACTGACGAAAGAATTAATCATAACAAGACATAATGTCATGAACAGGGCAGCAGAACCCGAAAAAATCAAGAGTATAGCAAAGAGGTACATAGACAAAATCACAATAAAAGAAGAGATCAAAGACGCGGCGAAATATGTGAAAAACATAACCAAGGCAGAAGATGTGATATGTATCACAGGTTCTATCTTCACCGTGGCTGAATTCAAAAAGGTGTTAAATGGAGGTAGTTTTGATGGGAAATAAAATAATAGAAAACAGGGTTATCTTTGGTGGTACATTGGGTTTTTTCAAGTCCGTTCTGACAGGATTTTCTATGATGCTATTGCCAATGTATTTCTCTATGCTGAACATCTCTCTTGTTTCCTATGCTCTTCTTCTCACGATTGGGGACGCAATTGCTTTTCTGATAAAACCAATTATAGGACATTTTTCAGACAAGCATGGTGAAAAAATATTTTTGATTAGTGGTATACTTCTATACACCTTTTCTTTGTTTCTTATCGGTCAGACAACATCTGTTTTTAATATAGCGCTTCTCCAGGTAATTGCTGGTATATCAAGTGCATTCCTACTATCAATCATAATAATATTTGCTCTTAGAAATGTTCGAAAAAAACCAGATAGGGCTGTTGGGCTTTTTGGAGCAATACAAAGCGCTGGGTGGATATTCGGACTATTGCTGCCGGGATTTATCATAGATAGAGTTGGAATAAAGACCGTTTTCTATTTATGTCCCGTATTGGGCATTGTCCTTAGTCTTCTGGTTTTGAAGGTTAAAACAAAAATTAAGCCGAGTAAGCTCTCTTTCAGCTTTGTAAAAAAGATTCCTCTTCCCTTAATATATAAAACAATAGACATGGCTGTATTCAACGCATTTCTGATATTCTTCATAAGATATGCTCTGAATACCCTGGCATTAAGCAAAAGTATGATATCTGTGATTGTTGCATTCGAGTGTCTTGTTTTCGCAGTTTCAGAGTATGGTCTCAGTAGAATCTCAAATAAGCAGAAAAGAAAGCAATGGATACCTATAGGCATGCTGATTCATGGTTTGGGCATTGCCACCATGCTTTTCGGGTCGTCGCTTTCCCATTACTTTGTTGCGGCTGGTCTGATCGGCTTCGCTGGTGCGTTCATAGACATCTGGGTGTATTCATACATAAGTGAAAAAGTTGGTATCAAAGATAAGGGTAAGACAATAGGAACTGTTGAGTGGAGTAGAGAACTTGGAACGATTTTCGGGGCACAGGTCCCAATGTGGTTCAGCTTTTTGGCAGTCAACCCGTTTGCATCGATTTTCGTATTTCCTTTTATAGGTTTAGTTACACATTTAATTAAGAAAAACTAAGGGTGTGGTAAATGAAAGTCTTGGTTGTTGTTGGGAGCAAATCTGATATGGAAATAGCCAACAAAACAATAAGTGTACTTGAAGAGTATGGTATAGAGTATGACCTGGAGATAGCATCTGCACACAGAGAACCAGAAAAAGTAGAAGAGCTTGCAAAAAAAGATTATGATGTGTTTATCGCAATAGCCGGATTGTCAGCAGCGCTTCCTGGTTTCATTGCATCTCATACTAAAAAGCCTGTTATTGGTGTTCCTGTTTCAGCAAAACTCGGCGGTCTAGATGCACTTTTATCAATAGCACAGATGCCAAAGGGTGTTCCCGTTGCTTGTGTGGGTATCGATAACGGGCAGAATGCGGCGCATCTCGCTGCTCGTATAATGGGTGTAGAAAAGTAGTTTATAATGGTAAGCCGGCTGGTCTCAAGTCACGAAACCTGGGGTATAAGACATGAAGCTCTTGAAAAGTGGAAAAGTTAAAGACGTTTACGAATACGATGAAAATATGTTGAAGTTTATTTTTTCTGATAGAATATCAGTTTTTGATAAAATAATACCAAGCGAGATTCCACGAAAAGGAGAAACTCTCTGCAAAACAAGTGCATTCTGGTTTGAAAAACTTGAAAAGATGGGAATCAAGACACATTTTATAAAAACTGAAAGCCAGAATGGGATGATAGTCAAAAGATTTAGAGTCATTGAAAAACCCACGATAGAAGATAAGAACTACTTCATACCTCTGGAGGTAATATGTCGCTGGTTTGTTGCCGGGTCCTTGTTTGATAGAATAAAACGTGGTGAAATCAAACCGGAAGTTCTCGGATTTGAACATGATCATAAAATCAACTATGGAGAAAGAATACCAAAACCGTTTGTGGAGTTTACAACAAAACTTGAAAAAGTTGATAGAGAATTGACTGAAGAAGAAGCAGCAAAGCTAGCCGGTCTGACGAAAGAAGATATAGAAAGGATAAAAGATTTGGTTATAAAAATAGACCAGATAATAGCAGATCAAGTCGAAAAAAACGGTCTATTGCATGTCGATGGAAAAAAGGAGTTTGCCTTCGATGAAAATCGTGAGATTGTTATAGTTGATACATTCGGCACCGCGGATGAAGACCGTTGGTGGGATAAAAAAGAATATGAAAAAGGAAACATAATTCAACTCAGTAAAGAGTTTGTTCGTCAATATTACAGAAAAACAGGATATAAAGAAAAGTTGGATGAGGCACGTAAAAAAGGTGAAGATATTCCTATCCCCCCGCTTCCAAAACAACTGGTGGAAGAAACGAGCAAACTTTACATTCAGCTCTTCGAAAGAATAACTGGCAAGAAATTACCACAAATATAAGTTCGTGCATAAACTCACGTCTAAGGTTGTGTTTTATGATTCATCCGACTGACTATAGATACCTTGTAAAAGACCTCGAGCAATACTTATCAGACGAGGCTTTTCTTCAATACAAACTTGAAATCGAGGCTGCTTACATTGAAACACTGGCAGAAATAGGAGTATGCCCAAAGGATGTGGCAGAAGAGATTGTAAAAAAAGCGAATATTAAAATAGTAACGCCCGAACTGGTTAGGAAAAAAGAAGCTAAACTAAAACACGATATCCGAGCGATGGTATCTGTTCTAGCTGATAATGTATCTGACAAAGCCAAACCTTTTGTTCATCTCGGGCTTACATCTTACGATGTAGTAAACACAGCGCAGGCACTGATGCTGAAAGACGTGACTAAAAAAATAATACTGCCCAGTATGATAGAACTTGAAAAGAAGTTGATTGAACTCGCTGAAAACCATAAGGACACTATCCAGATTGGGAGAACGCACGGACAACACGCAGAACCTATAACATTTGGTTTCTACCTATCTGGTTATGTTGACCGTTTGGGAGAGGCAATCGAAAAAATAAGAAAATCTTCAGAGGAACTGCGAGGCAAGGTAAGTGGAGCTGTTGGAACAAAAGCCGCGCTGAAGATCATTTATGAATCTCCTGAAAAAATCGAAAAGATTATGATGGATAAACTGGGACTGAAACCAGCAAGGATATCAACACAGATTGTTCCACCAGAATATCTAGCAGACTATCTTTCTCAGATTATAATAGCGTTTTCAATAATAGCTGATCTTGCAAATGACATGAGACAGCTACAGAGAACGGAAATAGCTGAAGTTTCTGAGATGTTTAGCCAAGAACAAGTCGGGTCTTCGACAATGCCTCAAAAAAGAAACCCCGTAAGCTGGGAAAACATAGTTTCGCAGTGGAAGGCAGTAATGCCGCACATCGTTTCTGTCTATATGGATATCTTATCAGAACATCAAAGAGACCTTACGAATTCTGCATCGTCTAGGTATTATATACCAGAGATAATAAACGCGTTCGTTTATTCTATCAAGAGAACCAAAAAAAATATGGACAACCTCGTTGTAAACAAGGAACGCATGCTGATGAATCTTAAAATGACCGGAATGATAGCCGCAGAACCTCTTTACATAATACTTGCTATGAGCGGCCATCCTAATGCTCATAAATATGTAAAAGGCCTTGTTAGTAAATCTATTGAAAAAAATGTTTCACTTCTGGAAATGGCAAAAAAAGATGAAAAAATTCAGAAACTTATGGAAAACATGCCGGAAGAGAAGATAAAAAAAATTCGCAACATAGAAACATACATAGGCACGGCAATAAAAACCACGGAAAAAATAACAAAACTTTGGAGAACTAAGCTTGGCCTCTGAACACAATTATTTACACAATCGTGGTGAGAAAATGGGAATGACATACTCAAAGGCTGGTGTTGATATAGATAGAGAAGCTGCCTCGATAAAATGTCTCGTTGATATCATTAAAAAAAGCTTCGAGTTCAGGCGTGGAAAGCCAGGGGAACCGAAATCAGAGATAGGCCACTTCGCAAATTTTATAGAATTCGACGATAAATATCTCGTTCTTTCTTCAGATGGTGTTGGAACAAAAGTCCTGGTCGCACAGCTCGCCAATAAATATGACACCATTGGCATAGACATGATTGCAATGAACGTTAATGATATCATTTGTATTGGTGCGGAGCCGATAGCACTTGTTGACTATCTAGCTATGGAAAAGATCGATCCAGAAATAATGAGAGAGCTAGGTATAGGCCTTCTGGAAGGAGCAAGACAGGCAGACATCGCAATAGTGGGTGGTGAAACAGCAACACTAAAAGATATGATAAAAGGAATCGACCATAAGGGATTCGACCTGGCAGGTGCTGCTCTCGGCTTTGTAGAAAAAAATCGTTTAGTTCTCGGAGATAAGATAGAACCGGGGGATAAAATAATCGGTTTGGCAAGCTCTGGTATCCACACCAACGGGCTGACTTTGGCTAGGAAGGTTATCTTTGAAAAATATACAATAAACGAAAAGCTGCCGTGGAAAAAAACAGTTGCTGAAGAACTTTTAACACCAACAAGAATATATGTGAAACCTGTCCTTGACATGCTGAAAAAAGATTTTAATAATATTCATGGGCTCGCCCACATAACCGGTGGTGGTTTCCTGAATATAAAAAGACTTAATAAAAATGTCGGTTATAACATAAAAAAACTTTTACCAATACCAAAAATATTTTCCGAGATACAGAAACTTGGAGATATTGATGAGAAAGAAATGTTCAGAACATTTAACATGGGTGTCGGCTTTTGCGTAATAGCAGAAAAAGAAAAAGAAGTAATGAAGATCGCAAAGAAATATAATATAGAGGCATCTGTTATAGGAGATGTGGACTCAACAAAAAAGATATTGATAGAAGAGTATGATGTAGAACTATAGGTGATTTTGTGATAGGATTCAAACCAGAAAAGTTTATCGAAGAAGCCGTGAAGGAGATAAAAAACAGCGTCGACGGGAATGTGATAATTGCCTGGTCTGGTGGAGTCGATTCAACCACAACAGCAGTTTTGGTAAATAAGGCGGTCGGTGAACGTCTTCTATGTATTTTTGTCGATACTGGCTTTATGCGAAAGAATGAACCAGAAAGAATGAAAGAAGTTGGAAAGGCCCTTGACCTTAGAATAAAAATGGTTGACGCCAAGAACAGATTTCTCTCGGCCTTGAAAGGTGTGAAAGACCCGGAGAAAAAGAGGAAAATATGTGGAGAACTTTTCATAAGGATATTTGAAGAAGAGGCAAGAAATTTCGAGGCAAAATACCTGGCTCAGGGAACGATAGCACCAGACTGGATAGAATCTGGTGGTGGAATAAGAGATACTATCAAATCACATCACAATGTTGGTGGTCTGCCTGAAAAAATGGGACTCAAGCTCATCGAGCCACTAAGAGAGCTGTATAAAGACGAAGTGAGAAAGGTCGGAAAAGTTCTTGGCATACCAAAAGAAATATATACGAGACAGCCGTTTCCAGGACCAGGTCTTGCCATAAGAATAGTGGGGGAGGTTACAGAAGAGCGTGTGAATATAATAAGAGAAGCGTGCGCAATAACAGAAAAAGAAATAGAATCTGCTGTTGCAGAAGGAAAAATGGAGAGACCGTGGCAATACTTTGCAGTTCTTCTGCCAACAAAAAGCGTTGGTGTACATGGTGATGTAAGAGCATATGGATATACGGTCGTCATAAGGGCGGTAGATAGTATAGATGGCATGTCCGCAGCTTATAGTAAAATACCACATGAGGTGTTGCAGAAAATCTCAACAAAGATAACGAACGAGCTAAAAGATAGGGTTACCCGTGTCGTGTACGATATAACGAACAAACCTCCCGGAACCATAGAATATATATGAATCATTATCTGTTGTTGGGTGATTGATGTGCGTGTTTTGGTCGTTGATAATGGGGGTCAATGGACTCACAGGGAGTACCGTGTGTTGAGATACTTGGGTTGTGAAACAGAAATAATTCCAAACACCACTCCATTAGAAAAGATAGACGCTGATGGACTTATTCTTTCTGGTGGCGCGCCAAGAATAATATCAGAAGCTGAAAAACTAGGTTTTTGTAGAGATTATATAAAAAATTTTAACAAGCCGTTAATGGGGATATGTGTTGGTCATCAGCTGATGGCCCTCTCTTTCGGTGGAACTGTCGCAGCAGCAGATGTACCAGAATACGGAAAAGCTGAATTAATTGTCGATAAAACAAATGACTTGTTTTTAGGTTTACCAAAAAGATTTGTTGTGTGGGAATCTCATAATGACGTTGTAAAAACATGCCCTGGTTTTGACATATTAGCTCACTCTGAGAATTGTCCTGTACAAGCAATGAAACACAAAAAAAGACCACTCTATGGTCTGCAGTTTCATCCAGAGGTTGAAAATACAGAATATGGATACGAAATATTCAAGAACTTTCTGAATGTTTGTAAAAAATAATCCAAGTAAAACAAGCTACTCCATATTCATATGTCTTTTTCTCATATCCTTTTCTGTTTTACCAATTCTATTCATAAGCTCGACGACAACACCATCCAAAAACAATAAGCAAGAATCCTCGAATAATGTTCCCATCGGAGAAAGTGGTGAATCTTTTCCTTTTATCTGAGCTGCCAAGTAATCCTTTTCTTCTTTAAGTATGTCGTTCTTTGTGCGCCCTTTTATACGTAGAACGATGTCTGATATTTTTGCCAGACTGGATTTTGTGTCTGATGTTATAGAAATTACTTCTGCTCCAAGTTTCTTTGCTGTTTTTGCCAACAGGACAACAGACTCTGTCTTACCAGAGCCGGAGACACAAAACAAAACATCGCCTTTACCTATTGGAGGTGTTATGGTATCGCCCACCGCAAAAACCTCCATACCAAGGTGTGATAGCCTTATGGCAAAAGCCTTTGAAACAAGACCAGAACGGCCAGTACCATAAACAAAAACCCTTCTCGCAGAAATAAGCTTTTTCACCAGCTGTTCTATTTGCTCCCCCTTTATATCTTCTGTGACTTTTTTAACATGCTGTAAGATTTCTTTAATGGCTTGCTTTGCCAATTTCATAAAATCGCCTCTTCATTGAAATATAATTACATATATGAACTTCATCCGAACAAAATTTTACGACTTATGACAGCATATGTTTTATTTTCTTAGCAACAGCGCTGGGGTCTGACGCTTTAGTTATCGCGCCGCCGACTATAATTACTTCTGCACCGGCTTTTACGATGTTTTCAGCTGTATTGGGATTTATGCCACCAGCACAGGCAACCGGTATAGTCACAGCAGCAGATATATTTTTTATGCTCTCTGGCGGGACCTCTTTTCCACGAACTTGATCATCTATGGGAACATGATAACATATATAATCTACACCCAAGTTTTCCAACTCTTTGGCTCTCTTAATAACACCGTCCTCGCCCACATGATCACGTATACCAATTAGGTCAGCCATCACCTTCTTTCCATGCTCTTTGGCAACGAGAACAGCTTTTTTTATCTCTTCGTCTGAAGTCGCAGCAATGATACATGCTATGTCTGCTCCTGCCTTGAAAGCAGCCTCGAACTCTTTATCGGCAGAAGATATTGTTTTCAGATCAGCAACAATAACCTTGTCTGGATAACGCTCTCTTAACTTCTTAACAGCCTCAAGACCAATTTCCTTGAATTTATAACCATGTATCTTTATCGCATCTTCAGGCATGTCAACAATAATGTCTTGCCATCTTGTTTTGATGTCTTTCATACGACTGAGCATCATATCCTTTCCAAACAACTGCTCCATGCCTGTCTCGTCTATCAAAACCTTGATACCAGCTTCTTTTGCTGTATTTATACACTCTTCAAGCGTTGTTAAAGGAGCAATTCCGGGTATTAACACGATATCTGCGCCTGCGTTTATTGCCAAACCCATTTCGAGCTCTCCAACATCCATTGGTTTCATATCTAAAACAATTGTCTTGTCTGGGTTTTCGTCCCTTGTTTTTTTAACAAGAGACATACCAACTGCCTTGATAAGTGGTGTTCCCGCCTCAACAAAATCAACATAATCCTTGCAAGCATCTGCTATCTTTATAGCATCTTCTATTTTCGTGAAATCGAGTGCCACTTGTAGTTTCGCTCTGACCATATGAGCATTCACCTATTCATAAGTAATAGCGTTTATCTTTTTAACCCTTTTAACATGTCTTCCGCCATCAAAACCCGTGCTAAGCCAAACGTCGACTATCCTTAGTGCAAGCTCTTGGTCTATCAGTCTCGCTCCTATACATAAAATGTTTGCGTCGTTGTGTCGTCTGCTCATTTCAGCAGATTTTTCATCCCAACAAACCGCTGCCCTTATCCCCGAGATCTTATTAGCAGCTATGCTCATGCCAATACCTGTGCCACATATGAGGATACCTTTTTCTGCCTCATTGCTTGAAACTGCTCTAGCAACCTTCTCTGCATAATCTGGATAGTCAACAGATTCTTCAGAAAAGCACCCATAATCTTTTATCTCTAGTCCCTTCTTTTCTAAATATTGCTTAATTTTTTCTTTCAGCCCAAAACCAGCATGGTCGCTTCCCAATGCTATCATATAATTACAACCTATTCACAACATATGCTTACTAAAACAATTAGTGATTTGTCACACATTAGCTTGTATTTTAATAATTTAATAAATTATATAAATTAAATATTTTTGAGGTGTGATAATTGTTTGAAACTACGAAAAGTCTTAAAACAAAGTTGCTCGGTATAAATCTCTCAAACCCAACCATCATGCCCGCCGGCTTTCTCGGGGTTTCTGCCGACTCCTTAATAAGAGCCTATGATAATGGCGCGGGCGCTGTTACGACAAAATCGATAAGTCTTGAAGAAAGAAATGGGCATGCAAATCCAACAGTGCTGTCGTTTGGATATGGTCTGATAAATGCCGTCGGTCTCTCGAATCCTGGAATAGACGAATACGTGGAAGAGATAAAAGAAGTCAAAAAGAGGAAGATTCCACTGATTCTCAATACAATAGGTGATGATAACCAAGACTTTGTTGATGTCGCAAAAATGGGAGAAGCAGCTGGTGTAGATATTATCGAGATTAACATCTCCTGTCCCAACGTAGTTCACAGAAAACCATATTATGCTGACCCAGAGCTTCTAAGTGATCTTGTTCAGGAGGTCAAAGATGCCGTGTCAATACCCGTCATAGTTAAGCTTTCTCCAAATGTTACTAATATTAAAGAAATAGCAAAGGCTGTCGAGCTGGCCGGGGCAGACGGTATTTCAGCCATAAACACCGTGGGCCCGGGGATGATAATAAACATAGAAACAGCAAAACCGGTGATGGCTTTCAAAAAAGGCGGACTCTCTGGACCGGCAATAAAACCCATCGCGATTCGCTGCGTTTATGATATATACGAAACAGTTTCCATCCCAATAATCGGCATGGGTGGTATCACAAATGGAAGAGATATGATAGAAATGATAATGGCTGGTGCAACCGCCGTTGGTGTCGGCTCTGCAATATATTACCGCGGTTTGGATGTTTTCAAAAAAATCTGTGCTGAAGCTCATGAATGGATGAGAGATAATGGTTATAGTAGCATAAAACAAATAATAGGTGCTGCGCATGAGTTATGATATAGACCCCAATAATCTTGCTAATAATTTTGCGAAATACACGGCTCTGCCAAAAACTGTAAAAATAAAAAAAGTGGTCGATGAAACGAGAAAAATAAAAACTTTTTTTCTCGATACAAAGATTTGGGCAGCTCCGGGTCAGTTCATCATGGTATGGATTCCCGGAGTTGATGAGAAACCTTTTGGCTTATCTTATATAGGAAATGATACTGCTATAACTATACAGCCTAAGGGGAAATTTACAAAAAAAATGCTTGGACTTTCTGTCGGGGATAGAATAGGAGTAAGGGGACCTTATGGTAATGGATTCACGTTGAAAAAGAATGCATGCATCATTGCTGGGGGATGCGGAATCATACCGCTAGCACCGCTGGCTGAGATGATTAAAAATTGCGTAGTTATCATCGGTGCAAAGACGTCTGAGGATTTACTCTTTATAGAAAGAATGAGAAAAGCTTCCGAACTTTATATAGCAACAGATGATGGCTCCTCGGGAGCAAAAGGCTACGCAACAGACATATTAAGAAAACTTCTAAAAGAAAAAACATTTGATGTAATTTATACCTGTGGACCAGAGGCCATGATAAAATCCGTGTTTGATATAGCCGAAGAACATGGAATAGAAACCCAAGCTTCTCTCGAACGCTTTATGAAGTGTGGCTTTGGGGTGTGTGGTCAGTGCGTCATAAATGGTTTTCGAGTCTGTAAAGATGGTCCTGTCTTCTCTTCAGAACAACTTAGAAAAATGACAGAGCTGGGAAAATTTGCGCGCCTTAAGAGTGGAAAAAAAGTAACAGTGAAAGAATACTACAACTGGAGAAGCTAATAAAGGAGTATGGAAGTTATGCTTGCCTTGGTAAATGGTAAAGTTTTTATAAAGGGTCGTCTTATCAAGGCCAACCTGATTCTCAGCAAGAGGATAGAAAAAATTACAAAAGAGAAACCCGCTGTAGATAACACTATTGACTGCTCTGGAAAAATAATCATACCGGGACTCATAGACCCCCACGTCCACTTTCGTGACCCGGGCCAAACCTACAAAGAGGACTGGACTAGTGGGTCAAAAGCAGCGGCACATGGTGGTGTAACGACCGTTCTTGACATGCCTAACAATGTTCCGCCGATTACAACACCGGAAAGACTAAAAGAAAAAATAGAAATAGCGAAAAAGAAATCAATAGTAAACTTTGGATTGTATTTTGGCATTGGACCAAATAATCTTGAAACTTTAGGCGAAGTCAAAAATATTGTGTGTGGGTATAAAATGTTCATGTGCAAGAGCACCGGTGACCTGCTTCTGACGGATGTAAAAAAACAGGAACATGCTTTCGAGACCGTTTCAAAAACAGAAAAGGTTCTTGCTGTCCACGCAGAAACGCCAGAGATAAACGAAGCCGCGATGAAAAATAAAATAGAAGACCTCCCCGAAAGCTACGCCAACACAAAACCACCCGAATCAGAAATAAAGGCAATAGAAAAGGCTTTGAGTATGACAAAAGTTCATGACACAAAACTTCATGTTGTCCATCTAACAACTGCTGGCGGGATAGAATTAATAAAGAACGCTAAAATGCAAGGATTGGACGTGACGACAGAAACGTGCCCACATTATCTATTTTTTACAAAAACTAATATGCGAGAGAAGAAGGCTTTTTTAGCGATGAAACCACCGCTAAGAACCAAAAAGGATCAAGCTGCACTATGGTCAGCCATCAGTGCCGGTACCATAGACATGATATCAACAGACCACGCTCCACATACAACAGAAGAAAAATCGCAAAGCGTGTGGTCAGCGCCAGGCGGAGTTCCTGGCGTCGAAACCAGAGCAGGTTTAATGATCGATGCTGTTAACAAAAGATTGTTAAGCTTCGAGCGATTCGTGGAGATTTGCTGCGAAAATCCTGCAAAGCGATTTGACATAAAAGAAAGGGGATTTATAGAAGCGGGATTTTTTGCTGATATAACTGTAGTGGATATGAAAAAACATTACACAATAAAAACAGATAACTTGTATACAAAATGTGGTTGGTCCCCGTTTGAAGGATTCAAATTAAAAGGTTGTCCTGTTATGACTATATCGGAAGGTAAAATAATTATGGAAGATGGGGTGGTTTTATGATATCAAAAGCGGAGAGAGATGAAATATCTGAAATACTTTTGAAGGTTAAAGCTATTTCTGTCAACATAAAGACCCCTTTTGTTCTTGTGTCGGGAATACACTCTCCTGTTTATGTTGACTGTAGAAGAATAATATCCTTCCCAAAGGAGAGAACAAGAATAATAGAGCTGTTCGAAAAAATAGTTAAAGAAGACATTGGATTAGAGAATATAGATGTGATTGCTGGAGGAGCAACAGCAGGAATACCATACGCTGCATTTCTCTCGCAGAAAATCGAAAAGCCATTAATATATGTGAGGAAAAAACCCAAAGAATATGGAGAGAGAAAACAAACCGAAGGCGTTTTGAAAAAAGATGATCGGGTGGTTCTGGTCGAAGACCTTGTTACAGATGGAAATAGTAAAATTAATTTCTTCAATGGCATAAGAAATGATGGCGGTGTGCCTAAATATTGCATGGTTGTTTTCAGTTATGGAAGACCGGTAATTCTTGAAAAAATGAAAAAAGCCGGTGTCGAATTATTTTGGTTAACTGACTGGAAAAATACTTTAGAGCTTACCAAAAGAAAGGGTTACTTTTCTGAGGATGAATATAGAGAAGTGGTAGAGTTCTTGAAAGACCCTATAGCTTGGGATAGAAAATGGGCCTCTGGAGAAAAAGATTTTGGTGAAGAAAGATGAATTTCATAGAAAAATATGAAAAAGCACGTGATGAAAAAAACAGCATAATCTCTGTTGGACTAGACCCACTTCTGGATAACATGAAACTAAAAGAAAAACCGACTGACATAGAAAAAATTAGTGAGCTTTTTTTCAATTTTTGTATGGAACTAATAGACAACACGGGAGACTACGCCTGTGCTATAAAACCAAACACGCAGTTCATTCTCTTTCCGTTAACACTTAATCAAATAAAAAAGATAAACAAGAGAGCACATGACTACGGACTCGTTAGTGTATTGGACCATAAACTTGGAGACATTGGCTCTACTAACGCGTCTGCACTATACTGGATAAAGCAGGCTGGTTTCGATGCTTTAACATTTTCTCCATTCGCAGGAAACATAAAAGAAGCCACAAAACAGGCGCATGCGCAAGGACTCGGTTTGATATGTCTCACACTTATGTCAAACCCAGATTCTGTTTGGGTCCAGAAAGAAGCTATGAGTAATGGAATGCCACTATATGAAAAAATAGCTCATGAAATTAAAAATAGCGACGCAGATGGATGTGTTGTTGGTGCGACTGGTCATGTAACAGATGAAAACATAAAAAAGATAAGAACTATTGTTGGTAATGATAGGGTATTTTTATGTCCTGGTATTGGCGCACAAGGAGGAGATATTAAAAAGATATTGAGAAATGCTGGAAAAAACATACTTATTCATATTGGCCGCTCTATCATGTACGCAGACGACCAGAAAAAAGCTGCTGAAGAGTTCTGCAATCTAATCAACAATTATAGATAATCTTGCTGGGTTTTAGAATCTTTACAACTTCTCCAAGAGATCGTGCTCGTTAAAAACACGTTCACAGTAATAACATCTTACTTTAAGCGGGTCAGCAGCCTCCACCAGAAGTCTTGGTTTTACTGGTTCTCTCTGGTTTGTTATGCAAGAAGGATTTGGACAACTTACAACATCAATAACATCAGGTATTTTTATCTTTCTCTTCTCAACAACATTAAAGTCTTTTATTATATTGACAGTCGCCCCCGGAGCAAGCAACGCTATTTTATCGACCACCAAATCTTCGAAATCTTTGCCTTCTATTTTTATTATATCTTTTTTGTTCTGTCTTGTGCTTGAAACATTCATGAGAATGCTTATCGTTTCCTCTGTCTGGTTGTCTACACCCAATATTTTCATAATGTCTGGCGATTTACCAGCTGGTAAATGATCTAGAACAATGCCATTTTCAATTTTTCTCACTTTCAATTCTTCATTCATGATAATACCTCCCTTTTATATGTCAGCCATAACCATTGCGAGCAGGGCCATTCTAGTAGGAACACCGTAAAAAGATTGAACAAAATATTTTGCTCTTCTATCATTATCAACCCCGGGTGATATTTCATTAACCCTTGGTAAAGGATGCATTATCATCGTTTCTTCTCCAAGTTCCTTCAATGTCTCTTCGTCAAGGATATATGCGCTGGAAACCCGTTGATATTCTTCTATATCAGGGAATCGCTCTTTCTGTATTCTTGTCAGATATAAAACATCAGACTTTACTTCTATGCTATCTATTTCCTTGATACTTATTCCAGATGATTTTAAGTCGGAAACAATCCACCGTGGCATCCGAAGTGATGGTGGAGAAGCAAATACGAATGAAACATCGAACTTACTTAGTGCGTATGCAAGAGAATGAACTGTCCTCCCGTACTTCAAATCTCCGGCAAGCGTCACCTTCAAGCCATCGAGTTTCCCTTTTTCCTTAAGAATTGTATACATGTCCAAGAGAGCCTGCGTTGGATGTTGGTTAGAACCGTCTCCACCATTAATTATAGGAACCTCACTAAATTTTGCAGCCAATGCCGCCGCACCTTCATTCGGATGTCGGATAACTATTGCATTTGCGTATCCTTCAACAACCCTTATGGTGTCTGCAAGCGTTTCACCCTTCTTCACAGACGACGTCCTCGGATCATCAAAACCAACAACAGTTCCACCGAGCAGATTCATTGCAGCCATAAAAGACAATTTTGTTCTTGTCGATGGCTCAAAAAACAGAGTAGCTAGTGTTTTACCTTTTAGCATGTCTACCTGTTTTTTTGCTTTGGCAATTGTCTCCATCTTTTTAGTTTTTTCAAGGACATCTTCAATAAAATCTCTACTCATATTTCGTGTTGATATTATATCCATCTTTTTCATCTCATCACCAACTAAATAATTTTATATAATAACTCAAACTCCCATCAAAGACACCATTATAGCCTTTTGTACATGCAGCCTGTTCTCTGCCTCGTCAAATACAATCGAGTGCGGCCCATCTATAACATCGTCTGTTATTTCTTGTCCCCTATGTGCTGGCAGGCAGTGCATCACTAAAACATCTTTGCTGGCGTGGCTGACCAATTTTTCATTCACCTGGTATGGCCGCAAATCCTTTATTCTCTGTTCAGCGTCTTCTTGCCCCATACTAACCCAAGTATCTGTATATATAATATCTGCGTTCATCACCCCTCTTATCGGATCGTGTTCCACAGTTATATTGCCAGCGGCCTGTTTCTTTGCCGCATTCAGTATTTCAGGATTCGGTGTGTAAACGTCTTTGTCGGGGCAAACCGCAACAACATCTGCTCCCAACTTCGAAAAACCTATTATGGTAGAATTACACATGTTGAATCCGCAATCACCTAAAAAGGCTACTTTAAGTCCCTTGATTTTTCCTCTTTTTTCTATAACTGTCATCATATCAGCCATTGTTTGGCAGGGATGATATAAATCAGTAAGTGCATTTATGACAGGTATTGACGACGCATTTGCCAATTCAACAAGGTCCGTTTGTTTGTAAAGTCTAGCCATCAGTATATCACAATATCTACTCAGAACCTTTGAGGTGTCTGATATGGTTTCACCCCGACCAAGTTGTGTTGTTCGGAAATCAAGATATATAGCATGACCCCCAAGCTGTGTCATACCAACCTCGAAAGAAATTCTTGTTCTTGTTGAGGGCTTCTGAAAAAGCATGCCCAATGTCTTATTCGGTAAGTTCTTAACGATCTTACCGGACTTCATGTCGATCGCCAAATCTATTATCTCTTTTAGCTCTTCTGTCTTGTAGTCCAAGAGTGTTAAGAAATGTCTTCCCTTTATATTCATTCAATCACCCCTGTTACTAAAATAATTTAAGAAGGGGGAGAAGCAGTTCTTTTTTCTTTCATCTCCTCTTATAGGCGTGTGTAAGTTCATTGAACCCTTCGATACTTAGATTACCAAACTTTATAAAATATTTGGTATCTGTCAAAAAGAAAAAGTTTTAAATTGTTTCTCTAATAATAGTTATTTGTATTTTTCTTTCTGGCTTTCATCCAAGAATTTTTACGTCTATACCAGAATCCTTAAGCAATTCAGCAAAATCTTCTGCATCTTTTCTTGAACCCACGATACTTCCCCAATGCATGGGTATCGCTATCTTTGGTTTTATAGCTTTTGCTGCTTCAGCCGCTTCTTGAGCATTCATCGTATATGTTCCTCCTACCGGCAACAAGGCAACGTCTATATCTGAAAGCGATTTCATCTCTGGTATTTTGTCCGTGTCACCGGCGTGATAAATCTTTTTTTCATTAATTTCTATCACAAACCCAACGCCCCTTCCCTTTGGATGAAACGACTTCCCTATGTTGTAGGAAGGAATCGTCTGTATTTTTATACCGTCCAATACTTTTGTATCGCTCTGCCCGACTGGTTCGAAGCCTTCTGGAATCTTTCCCGAGCATGACTCAGGCGCAAATATTTTTGTATTTTCTTTTTTTATCATTCTTATCTTTTCTGCATCGCAATGGTCGTAGTGGTCATGAGTAATTAATATCAGATCGGCTTTCTCTGCATCTTTAAGAATATACGGATCTATGTAGATGACCTTTTCATTGGTTTTAATCTTAAACGAAGCGTGACCCAACCATTGTATATTAATTCCGTCTATAGAAAAACTGTCTGACATGCAAACACCCCAAAAAAGATAACTTACCTAATCTTTTTATGAGTAAGCCCAGCCATGTCTTTTATTCTATAGTAATCGTTTTTTATCATATAGAGTTTGAGTTCATCTAAAATTCGTCGAACATTATTATAACCACCGTCGTTGTAAAAAACAGAAACCGCTTGGACGGCGTTAGCTCCTACGAAAAAATATTTTACAATGTCTTCTCCATGGCATATCCCACCCACCCCAACTATTGGAGTTATTGGAAGTCTATCTCTAATGTTATAGACACATTTGAGTGATATCGGTAAAAGAGCATGACCAGAGAGACCTCCTGTCGTATTCGATAAAACAGGCTTTCCTCTTGAGTCACCATTTACAGTTACATCCATAGCAGGCATCGTGTTTGTTGCCGTAATAACGTCAGCGCCTGCTTTTACTGCACACTTCGCTATATATGATATGTTCAGAACAGATGGTGTTAACTTAACAAATATCGGCTTTCCAGTATTTTTTCTTACGACCTCGACAACCTCAGCAGTCAGATCTGGATCTTGACCAATCAGATAACACGCCTCTTTTTTAGTAGGATCGGAATGTGGACAAGATAAGTTAAGCTCAAAAAATTCAAATTTTTCGCTGTCAAGATATTCAACAATTGTTTCGAAGTCTCTTGGAGTAGAACCAAAAATACTGACACCGAGAGGGACTCTGTGCTCCCCTGCATTTTCATTATAAAAAGCTATTTCCCTTTTGATTTGTTTCATTCCGAGATTAGGCAAGCCCTCTGCATTCAACATATATCCATTTCCTTTATATATACATGGGGACTCATAGCCTTCTCTTGGATCAATACTTATTGATTTTGTCACAACAAACCCAAATCCCTGTTTTGCAGCAAGAACAAGTTGTGAACCAGTATATCCCAAACGAGAAGAACCAAGACCAAGTGGATTTTTAAGAGTTATACCAGCTATTTCTGTTTCTAACTCTACCACATAAACACCTTTATCAAACTCGGGCCACGCTATGATTATAGTTAGTATAACAGAAAAAAACTTTTAAATCTAAAACAAATTCAGAATGTAATTTATGCGTAATGTCGAATTACTTTTCCTTGTTTTTTTCTAACTTTTTTGCTTTTTTAGATTCCGCCTTACTTTTGGCTTGAACCTTTGCTAAGAGTTTGTCGTCTCTCCAATCTTTTTTTGTGGGACAGTTTATATCGATACACATTCTAAACGGTCTTTTTCCCACTCTTCTTATCTGTATTATTGGAGAACCACACTCCGGGCAAACCTTGCCCGTAGCTTCAATAATCCCCTCTTTCGGGAGTGGCTGGCCATACTTACATTTAGGGTAATTAGAACAACCGACGAATCGCTTCTTAGTCCGCCATGATTTGTGGACCTTAAGTATTCCCCCACATTTTGGGCACTTACCAAGTATAGCCTGCTTTTCCTGCGTTTCTATTACAGATTTCGTGAGCTCTTTTCCTATTTTAGCCTCTTTTTCTTTAAATTTCTTCAGAATTTTCGTCAGAGTTTTTCTCGCTTCTTCCAAAACTTTTTCGCGCTTTTCTTTTCCAAGCTCTATTTTTTCTGTTTCTTTTTCAAAATATCTTGTCAGTTTTTCCGAGATAACTTCAGGGACATTCTTTTCTAAAATATCCGAAACGCTAATTCCAAGATCAGTAACAGTAATACTTTTTCCTATCAAATAGTTTCTGTTATAAAGAGTCTGAAGAATCTGGGCGCGCGTTGCCTTGGTTCCGAGTCCTCTCTTCTCCATCTCCTTCAAAACCGATCCCTGAGAAAACCGTTGCGGTGGTTGAGTCTCTTTCTCAAGCTGTTCAATCTTTTTAATATTCAACTCGTCTCCCTTTTTAATGTCAGGAAGAATTATCTCATCTCTTTTCGAATAGCGCCCATACAAGGCAGTCCACCCCGGCTCTATCGTTTTCTTTCCTTTCAAGAAGAATTTTTCTCCGCCAGAATCTAGGACCACTTTTATAGACTCTCTTTTAGCAGGATCTCCAAAAACAGCTAAAAATCTTCTAACAACCAAATCATAAACAGCCTTTTGTTTGTTTCCAAGTCTTTTTGGTTTTTCTCCTGTTGGAAATATCGCCGGATGTGCTGGATCGTTTCTCTTTCCTTCTGTTGGCTTCAGATCTTTTTTCTCCAAAAGACTTTTAACATCCTTCTCATAATTTTTTTGCTTGGCCAATTTTGATAAAATCTTTTTATATCCAATAGATGCTGGTAATTTTTCTGAAGCAGTTCTTGGATAAGAAATCAGACCGGCCTGATATAAAGACTCTGCAATGTTCAAAGCTTGTTGAGGCGAGTAACCAAAGTATCTATAAACATCTGAAAGAAACGAAGTTGTGTTGTACGGCTTTGGTGGTTTTTGTGTTTGTACCCGCTTTTCAATCTTTTTTACAACAGCTTTTTTCTTTTTGGCTTTTTTCATTACGCTTTCTGCTTTTGCTTTGTCCCAAATTTTATCTTTCTCGTATTCAGCATCAAAAATCTTTTTTCCTATTTCAACCTTCAATAAAATTTGCCAGAATGGTTTTGGTTTAAATGCTTTTATCTTCTTTTCGTGTTGAACCAGCATATGAAGAACTGGACCCTGAACACGACCAGTTGAGAGTATCTTAAATCTCTGAGAAGCGTTTTTGATCGCGAGAGTAAGAGCGCGCGTAAGATTAATACCCCAGTACCAATCAAGATAATGTCTAGTCAATCCAGACTCTATAAGATTTTTGTCTAAAGTCTTGGAAGCATTTATAAAAGCCTTGACAAGATCCTCTTTGGTCATTGTAGAAAACTTCATTCTTTTTGCATTGTTCCTTTTACAAATAAACCGAATTATGTTAAAACCAATGACAGCTCCCTCAGTATCGTAATCTGTTGCCACGATAAAGTCATCTGCATCCTTTGCAAGCTTTACTATGTTCTCGAAATATTTCCTCGAAAATTCTGAAGACTTTCTTGCCTCAAAGCTTGGAATCCAGTGGACATCAAACCTTGGATAAGTCCAGCCTTTTTCTTTTTGTTTCAATGAAAACAGGTGGCCAACAGCAGGAACAACAACAAAAGGTTTTTTGTCCCTTTCGAATTCAAACCACACCACATTTCGTTCCCCGTGCTTGACCGGCTTTTTATCTGCCAAAGATTCTGCTATCTTTTGAGCTGCGCTTGGTTTTTCCGCTATAATTAATGTATACACAAAAACACCACCCATTAGCCAAATTTTTGTAATTAAATAATTTCATTATAATATAGGAGAACTATTTAAAACTTTTTCGCTACTCATCGGTTTTTATCGTCAAGAGTTTTGTTCTAGAACTTTAAATCCTGTATAAGGCCACAGCACCTTAGGAATTTTTACTGTTCCATCGGCCTGTTGAAATTGCTCTATAATCGCTATCATTGTTCTGCTGGTTGCAAGAGCCGTGTTGTTCAGTGTATGAACAAAACCAGCAGGCTTCTGGCCTGGTTTATTTCTGTATTTTATATTCAACCTTCTTGCCTGGTAGTCCGTACAGTTGGAGTTAGAACCAAGCTCCCTAAAAGTGTCGTCAGCCATCCACATTTCTATGTCATATTTTTTTGCTGCGATCGTTCCGATATCTCCGGTGCACACATTCACAACCCTATAATGTAGACCGAGAGTATTATATATCTCTTCCGCATTCCTTTGAATCTCTTCATGAAAATTCCAAGAATCTTCAGGCAAACAAAACACAAACTGCTCGACCTTGTTAAACTGGTGCATCCTGTAAAGCCCTTTAGTGTACTTGCCGTGGGCACCAACTTCTCTCCTAAAGCATGGACTAACACCCGTGAGTTTTATTGGCAGCCTATCTTTATCTATGATCTCATCCATAAACATTGCTGCCATCGGGTGTTCACTTGTTGCTATAAGATACAAATCACTTCCTTCTATTTTATACATAACCTCTTCGAAATCACCCAAGTCTGTCACACCTTCGTAGGGCTTCCTTCTTAGCATAAAGGGAGGCTCTATAACAATGAATCCCTTCTTTCTCATGAAATCGAGTGCATATCTTAGAAGTGCATAATCAAGAATAGCGAGCTCATTTTTTAGATAGAAAAAACCGCGTCCAGCCACCTCGGCCGATTTCTCAGTTTCTATTAATCCAAGGTTGACCAAAATGTCTAGATGATTTTTCGGTTTAAAATCAAACTCAGGTTTTTTTCCACACACCTTTACAACAACATTGTCATGTTCATCTCTTCCTATTGGCACAGATTCATGAAGTATATTGGGCAATCTCATTAATATGAAACGAATTTTTTCATCGAGCTTTTTAATTTCCTCGTCTATTGTTTTAATCTGTTCTGGTATTTTTTTCATTTCTTCTTTTTTCTTTTCAATGTCTTTTCCTTCTTCTTTGAGTTTGGCTATCTCTTTGGTGATAGTATTCCTCTTGTGTTTCAGTTCATCTACCTTCTTAATTAATTCTCTTCTCTTTCTGTCATAATCAAGTAAGTTATCTACCCATTTGATTTTTTCTTCATCTCTCCTTTTTTTCAAATCGTTCTTTACTATTTCTGGGTTTTCTCTTATCATTTTTATGTCAAGCATTAAAACACCTCTAGTCAACTTGTCTGATATCCAACTGTTGTTATAAAATTGCTCGTTAGCCTAGTTATTTTCTATTATTAAAAATTTAAAAATGTCTTTTTAGTGTATAAACATGAAGAGAGATATCAGTAAGAGAAATCTTATTTACAATCTTCTACAAAAAGTCCCAAAAGGTAAGGCAATAAGCTACGGGGAACTTGCGCGTATAGGAAAAACATCTGCGAGGGCTGTGGGCATGTTCATGAAAACCAATAGAGACATAAAAAAGATCCCGTGTTATAAAGTTGTGCGAAGCGATGGGAAAATTGGTGGTTACTCTGGTCCCGGTGGGGTTAAGAAAAAGATGGAACTGTTGAAAAAGGATGGAATAAAAATAGAAATAAAAAAAGGCACTCCTTACATAAGAAAAAAATATATCTACAAGTTCAACAAATAATTTGATTATACTCTCACTCATATATCAGCGTGTTATTCGCTGGGTTTTCACAAATTCATAAAGTTCTCTTGCTTTTTCATTTTTTTCGAAATGTTCTCTAACTGGCTTTATTAAAAGATTTATGTATTTTGCAACCGCGTTCTTAAGGTCCAGGGGATGTATGTCTCCTTGAAGATATGCTTTTTCAAGTTCGCCATAACTGGAAAATTCAACATCCCCGCCGAACTTTTCAGGCCTTTCCAATTTCATTGTTTTGAATGATCTGAAAATGAGATATTTTGCATACTCCATAACAGGATTGTCTCTAGTGATTTTTTCCGGACAGTATGCCTTTCTTATCTTTTCTCTTATTTCTTCTTCAGTATCATGAACAAATATGGCTGTAGAAACCTTACTCTTACTCATTTTTGAGCTGATCTCCTTGTCAAAGTTTTTATTCTCATCAAATCCCTCGGGCTCTTTAATTCCCTGTAATCCCATTAGCATATGATGACTTACAACAACAGGTTTCCACCAACCAAGTTTTGGACCGATTTCCCTTGCAAGAATATTAACCCTCCTCTGATCAAGACCAAGCTGACATATATCTGCTTCTAGTTGAAAGATGTCAGCACATTGCATCATAGGATAGATGTATTGAGCAACGTCTTTCAGCTCGCCTTCTTTTCTTCCCATAATGGAAAGACATCGCGTTGCCCGCTTTAGTGTCGTGCTTTTTCCAATAAGAACGACCTTTTTCCAGTACTCGCTTGAATTTACCAAATCACTTGCCCAAACAATATCTATCTTTTTTATATCCACACCGGCTGCTTTCCAAACTTCTACAAAATATTTTCCAACCCGTTGGATTCTCTCAAGGTCTCCGCCCATTTTGTTATTTATCCATGCATGCCAATCTGCAATCAAGAGTTTGAAATGTATCCCTGCTTCTAGGAGATCTTTCAGATTCATTGCCCTATAAATGCCAAAAGGCAGGTGGGCCATACCAGACGGTTCGAATCCATCATACGCTATCGGGTGTTTTTTTTCTTCTAATAATTCAAGTAGCTCTTCTTCTGTAACGATCTCCTCAGCTACTCCTTTTATTAATCTGAGCTTTCTATCCAAATTCATGAAATCACTATAATTTCCTATGAATAGATATGGTATTAAAATTTAAAATCAATCACTATGACTTATATATAAGTCTAAATAAAAAATAAATAAGATATAACAAGAAGGTGATGGAAATAAAAGCAACTTTCCTTGGTGGTGCCGGAGAAGTAGGTAAATCTAGCATCATGATAAGTGATAATAAAACTAATATCATGCTTGATTATGGCGTAAAGCTGCAAGAAGAACCCGTTGAATATCCTCTACTACCAAGAGAAAAGATAGATGTTGTTATTCCGTCGCACGCACATTTGGATCATTCTGGAGCAGTTCCAATACTCTTTAAAAGGGGAGAACCAAAAGTTATTGCTACTGACTTGACCCTAGAACTGAGCTATCTACTTCTTAATGACTCACTAAAGATCTCAAAAAAAAGAAGAGAGCGATTACCATTTTCAAAAAGAGACCTAAAGAGCATGATGAGAAATTCAACACCGATTAGGTATCGAACACCGAAAAAAATAGGTGGTATAAAAATTGAGCTTTTTGATGCTGGTCACATCCCTGGAAGCGCCTCAATACTCATGTCTAAGGAGAAAAAGATTTTTTACACCGGAGATATAAAAATGAAAGACTCGAGACTTTTGAACGGGTGTTCGCTACCAGACAAAACAGATGTTCTTATCATAGAAAGTACTTATGGTGATAAAAAACAGCCGAAAAGAGAGGACGAAGAAAAAAAATTAAAGAGATATGTAAGAGAGGCGTTGACAAATAACGATATCGCGCTAATTCCCACGTTTGCTGTGGGACGCGCGCAAGAAATTTTGCTGGTCTTGGAAGAATTTGCGGACTTTATAGCAATAGATGGTATGGCCAAGCAGGCAACAGAGATTATTTACTATTATAAAAGGTACATTAAAAACTCTGAAAAACTGAAAAAAATTATGAAAAGAATAACTTGGGTAAGAAACATGAGACAAAGAAAGAATATAATTAGAAAAGGCGGTATAGTTCTCACGACAGCAGGAATGCTCGGTGGCGGCCCAATCATTTTTTATCTTCAGGAGCTTCACGACAATCCGAAAACAAAAATATTGTTTAGTGGGTTTCTTGTTGAAGACACGCCGGGTTACAATCTTCTCAAGACGGGTGTATATTCTAACGAAGAAATGGTTGGAGAAAAAAATAACTTCAAGGTTAAGTGTGAAATGCATAGACTTGATTTCTCCGCTCATGCTGACCGAGAGGAATTGTTGAACATCATCAAAAAACTTTCTCCAAAAAAAGTCATATGTGTGCACGGAGATAACCCAAAGAAATTTGCCAAAGATGTTGAAGAAATTTTCAATATAGATGCTTTTGCCCCTAAAATAGGAGAAGAAATTGTTCTTTGAACTCTTTAGCTGGGGGTGAACTTGTGGTTGATGATATGTTAGAGATAGATGGCTCTTATCTTGAAGGTGGTGGTCAAATAGTAAGAACGTCTTTAGCGCTATCATCTATAACAGGAAAAGCGTGTAAGATAATAAACATAAGGAAGGGGAGACCGGCGCCAGGACTGAAAACACAACATCTTCAGGCAGTAAAGGCTGTTGCCACCCTTTGTGAAGCTAACGTTGTGGGTGCTGAATTAAAATCGACTATTCTCGCTTTCAAACCAAGAAAAATAAATATTGAAAATATAAGAATAGATATACCAACAGCAGGTTCTGTTGGGCTTGTGTTGCAAGCTCTTATGATACCTGCGGCACATGCAAAAAAAATCGTGAACATAGAAATCAACGGCGGGGCAACAACAGGAAAGTGGGCAGTCCCAGTAAATTATATAAAATATGTTCTATTACCGATTCTAGAAAAGATTGGATATCAAGCAGAACTTGAAATTATCAAATATGGCTACTATCCAAAAGGTGGAGCAAAAGTTAAGATGAAAGTCTTTCCAGTAAAAAAGTTCTTACCTGTTTCTATTCTAGAGCAAGGAAAAGTGAAGGCTTTGCGTGGCATTTCTCACGCTTCTCAAGAATTAAAAGTGGCACGCGTAGCAGAAAGACAGGCAAGAGCCGCAAAAAGTGCTATGGTAGATATCTTAAAAGAAATTGGAAATGGAGAAATAAAGACCACGTATGTTGAGACAAACTCTACTGGTTCTGGAATAGACCTCTGGATAGAAACAAAAAATTCTGTTGTTGGAGCGAACGGACTTGGGGAACTGAAAAAAAGAGCGGAAATTGTAGGAGAAGAGGCTGGAAAAAAATTATTGAAAGAATATAAATCCGGTGCTCCCGTAGACTCCCATATGGCTGATCAGATCATACCTTATCTAGGTCTTGCTTCTATGGAGAAAAAATGCGAGATAAGGGTTTCAGAAATAACAAACCACACCAAAACAAATATTTGGGTCACAGAAAAATTTCTACCTGTTAGATTCGAAATAAATAAAAAGAAAAAAATAATAAAATGCAAAGCAATAGACTAATCTATTTTCAATTGTCTTGCTTTTTTCTCTGGGATTGCTCTGGGTAATTTTATCTCTAGAATACCATTCTTCATTTTAGCTGTTGCTTTCTCTGGTATAATTTTTTCAGGTAAAGAAAACTTTCTGTCAACTCTTGAAGAACTGGACTCGAAGAATCCTTCTTCGTGCTTTTTACTTTTTTTCTCTGCAGTTATGTGAACACTATCTTCTGTCACTTCTATATTTACATCCTCCTTACTAAATCCGGGCAACTCTGCGACTACTATTATTTCATCGTCTGTTTTTCCGAAGCGAATTCCTTTGAAGAACTTTGGAACAGAGAACTGGAACGTTAGTGGCTCTGAAAAATCAAAAAAGCTACGCATTCTTTTGTCTATTTCTCTCTGAAAACTCCGCATATCTTCTAGTGGTTCTTCCCAGAAAAATGTGAAATCTCGCTTCTTTTTCTTTGCCATTTTCTCACCCCCGGTATATATATAAATATGAACTGACTTGAATTAAGCTGTTGCTAAAATTTGTTTTATCAAAAAACCCGCCCCAACTGTTTTTGGCATACCGTGCCCTGGCAAAAGACAATCAACTCGTAGTTTGGCAAGCTTTTCTATGGAGTTTATGAGATCTCTTTTACTCCCGCCGGGATAATCTGTCCTGCCTATTCCGTCAGTAAAAATAGTATCTCCTGATATTAAAATTCTTTTTTTCTTTTCGTATAGACATATGGAACCCGGTGTGTGCCCGGGGGTGGGAATAACCTCAAAAGAAAAATTCTTGGTTTTTATAATATCTTTCTTGTCCAGTTCTATATCTGCCGTTATGGCCCTCGCTTTCTCATCAAAAAGTTCAGCCAAGGTGTTTTTTCCCGTTTCTAAACTTCTTTTATCCTTTTTATGTATGGCTATTTTTGCTTTCAACCAGTCTCTGAACTTCTTGTCTCCTCCCGTGTGATCAAAATGACAGTGGGTGTTGACGATCAGTTTGAACTTCTTTGGTTTAAGCCCGAGCTTCAACATCTCTTCCTTGGTTTCTTTAAAAAAAGCTCCTGTTCCAGTATCAACTATAACTTCTCCATCTATTATATAAATATTAGAATCAAATCCCACCCCATCCAACAAATAGATGCCTTTGTACACTTGCATTTTAACCTATTGTTAATTTATTACAAATTTTAAAAAGCTTAATGAGAAATAATTATTAGTAGAATTAGATTGAACGTTGATTAAAGTTCTTCAACCTTTCTTCCAATAAGATCATGTGTGTTCAGAGCTATATATTTATTTTTGTCTCTCAGTATCATAATATTACCCTTGATTGCAATGACTTTGCCATGTATTTGCTTTCCTTCAAGATTTTTCAGCAAGACCGGAACTTCTCTGACCTTATCGAGCTTATAATACCTTCTAAGGTCGTATATTTCTGGGGATATAACATATCCAAAAGCCTTTAATTTCTCTACACAGCGTGTAATCTTTTTCAGAGATTTGTTTGGGTCTCCAAAAAGATGTTCAAATTTTTCTGATCCATTAACCCTGTCAACAATACCGAGTTTCTTCGAGACCTCTTGTTCTATTTTTCTTGCTTTTTTCCCGTCTTTTATTTTCATCAGTTTTGCTCCAAAATCTGCTCCCTGTTCCACGAGCCTTGTTTTCAGTCGAAATGTTCTAGAAATGCCAACCTTAAGTAGGGAATTAAAAGAGACTAGATAAAGGAAGAACTCATCAGACATACACTGTCGCCTAGCATTCGTGTTCAAACAAACCGACCCATCACACTTGACACACCTGAAATATTCATCAAGTTGCATGCATATCTGACATTTAGAACCCCGTGATATTTCTGCATTTTTCGGACACGGTCTATAACCATTTTTCCAATAACCCGTGCAATACTTTTTCCCTATTTTCCATGATAGCTCCGTGTTGTCAAAGAGCTTTATTGTTTTTATATCTTTAGTATTGCCATTTATTCTGACTTGCATAAACGGTTCCATGTTCTCCCAAAAAATTCTGAAGACCTGCCCAGAACCAATCATAAAGATATATTTTATTTGATACTATACTTAAAGTTTTTACAAAATCAATAAAAGATAGTTTTAAAAACATTCTTGGCTTTAAAAGAAAATATGAAAGAAATTGTTGTCTCTTGCCCCCGTTGCAAAGCCATCAACAAAATAGAGATGAGGCTTCTATATGACGGTGGGGAACATTTCTTCGAGTGTCATAACTGTGGTGAGCCACTTCTTGACCTCGAGTGAATAATTAGACAATCGTTTGGATTATCCAAACAAAACTGAAAGCCTAACCTATATCTGATAATCAATGTCTATATCTTTGCTCTTTATACGTTCCCTTATTTTTGTTATCTCTTGTTGCATCTGATCCAAGACTTCGGTCATAATTTTTTCCAATTCGGTACCGCGTCCGACAAAACTTTCCTCTATGCTTCCATTGTACATTCTCGTCCACAATTTACCTTTTGGGCATATCAATACCGTTTGTTGTTCACTACTGTTTTCAAATACGTCTATCATAGCATCGTCAACGACGAATATTCTTTGCACAGATTCAGGAGATTTTTTTATTTTTAGATACTCTATATTGTTCCAATACTCAAAAACAGAAGAAGCATCTTTTATAACATATCTAACGGTTTCAAACGGATTTTTCAGTTCTTCTCCCAGCAAACCTGGGCCATACATCTTTTTATATTCCATTGGTAATTTTTGTTTGGGCCAGTGCTCCTTTTCTTCTACGGTGAAAACAATGCTTCTCGGTCCAGCCCTCTCAGCGTTATCTGTCTTAATACCTACGGATACTTTCCATGTCCCCTCTGTCATGTTTTTTCTTATCCTCTCTTTATGTATGCCGCTTACCTGAATTGTTTTGTTTATGTATTCGACTGTGTCATTCGTTTCCAATCTTAATGTTAAGTTAACTGTCTGGTTTCTGTTGGATTTGATATTAATGACAAATTCCTTTTCTGTTCGTGATATATTAGTTATGTTAAAGCTAAGTATATCAATAGGTGCATGGTAAGAAACAGAAACATTAATATCATCTATTATTGTTGCCTGACTTCCGTTGTATTGTATAGCAGCTACTGTTATTAATAAAACCTGTCTACCATCTATCAACTGCTTTGTATCATTCCAGATTGTCTGATTTGGGTAAACACCAGTGAAATTTTCTTTCTGATAGTATTTGTCTGGTTCTAATATCTGTGGAGTTGCGTTAACTGCGTGACTGATAATGTTCCATGATACGTCATCTATAGTGGTATTGGTTGGCAATATAATACGCTTGTGATAGAGGGGAATGATTGGTTTATTGTACTCTAGTATGTAATCATCAGCGTTGTTCACAACTATCGTGTTGTTTTCTATGGTATAGTTTGTTTTTGTCTTAATCTGTGTTGCACCTCCTGGTGAAATAATCCAATTACTCTCTACATAACCAGGCGCTTCCAGTGATAGTGCTGGGTCACCGTAGAGTATTCTTGTGTAATGTTCTTTAAGGGCATTTCTCATTCCACCCTCAACAGCAGAAAAGGTTATCCTGTTCTGAACCTCTTCATGCCTTTCTCCGAATATTAAAATATCATGCATCTCCTCGACGGCTTTGCCAATAGATTTCTTAGAAACAATTTGTTGAATAAAGGGAGCCAAAGTTAGAGCTGAGTTGACCTGGTGTATTATTCCGGTTTCGCCAACCAGAACCAGGTTAGTTTTTTTCAGAAACTTGCTGGAGCTGTGTGCGCTCATTGTATGTTCCAAAAACAGAATTTTTGGCTCATGAAAATCTAAATCATTGTGATATGTGGTTTGATCAGACTCTGGATATGGATCTGATATAGTGCTCGCCCCGTCTGGATGAATGAGTAACTTATCGGTATCCCCGACGCCAAAATAGAAGAAGATGTTATAATCATGTGCGGTTCCGTGCCGATTAAGATATTCTAAAAGGTCTTCTTTTGTAAGTTTATCCAACTGGCCTATTCTAAGCATCTCAAAAAATTTTTCCCAGTCTGTTTCAACCAAAGCATATTTTGCTGTCAAAGCCCAGTTTATGTGTTTTTGCACGCTGAGTATTTTTAATAATTGTTGAACAAACAGATGCTCTAACTCTTTCCAAGTCCATGCTTCATCTATTGCTTTGTCCTTATTTACAGTCATGAAGTCAGTGAGTCGTTGTTCTGTAAGTCTTTTGACTTTGAATCCGAAAAGCCTTAATGACCAATCAGTTATCAGACCCTCGTCCATGCCATTAGGCAATAAATCTAAATAAGAAGGAGACCTGTATTCTGCTGCTATCAAAACATTCTTCTTGTCTTTGACTTCTTTTCTGTTCCATATCCTTATATTAGCTATCTGTATTGGATTGACAAACCTCCCGACAGCCAAGTCCTGGTAACCATCTCCGTCACTATCTCCATAAAAAACATCCGTCTCTATATAGTCTCCATCTTTGTCATTAAAATATTCATCAGCTGGATCTTCTACTAGTCCGAGCGGAACCCCAATAATTCCTAAAAACATTGTGTTATCAAATAAATAATCATCACTCAACAGGCCTCTGCTCTGTAAGATGTCTATCGTCTCTTTTATTCTCTTTCTTGTTTCGTTAACAGTCTTTTCGTTGCTCCATCCTGGATTTATATCCACAATCACAGGAAATGCTCCTCTAAGTCTGACGAGCTGTGGGAGAAGTGCTGATCTGTTGTCTCGAACATTGACAAGAGCAAGATAGTTTATTTTTTGTCTGGTAGAGCGCAACAACGAAAAATAATATTGCATGAGTTCTTCTTCTGTATCATAGACATCCACAGACCCGTTGACCGTGCTAGAGCAGTCGAATGTACAGAACCATGCATCTGGCGTGGGCTCTCTCGTAAGTCGCATATTCATCAGAGTTGCTATTGCTCCCGCCCATAAAGACTTAGTTCTATTGTCATCAATGACTATGACACCAGAGCCGGGCCACTGATCTTTTATAAACTCTCTTTTGATACCATATCCACCAAGGCGCACGTCGCTTGTTGAGAAAATCTCATTTGGGTCATAATTATCAACAAAATATTGCATCTGGCCAAAATCATCCACACCATATATCAAAACAGGATATTCTAAGATAGATGAAAAAAGAATATCGTCAAAATTATTATCTGTTATCATCATAAGATGTTCTCTGTGTCTCGTCTTTGTATAGAAGTGGCCAACACCGGAACCGAGAATGCCGTCGTAGTTAACCGTAACAGAAATAGATAGATTCCCTACAAGTTTTGGTTTTTCTATTATCCATGCATATCTTCCTCCACCGTAATCAGTCCAATAGATGTCTCCGGTAGGTGCTTCTCCTTCAACAAATATTGAGCTATTGGTATTATCCAAATCAATAACTGGCTGACCATCTAAACTAACAGTAAAATTAATTGTCAGCCCGTTCGCTAGCGGGCTTGTTGTTTCTCCAATATCAGTTATATTGACACACAGTCTGTTTATCGACGCCTGCCTTAAAAGGTACGACAACGACGCATTGATGATTTGCTTCATTGCCGGCGTTGGATGATACACCG
>Ga0164318_10000087_pt1 | contig 50410 bp, 69 predicted proteins | sample GuaBasSedimGuay9_FD_113734 | JGI IMG/M metagenome (GOLD analysis project Ga0164318, IMG submission 113734) | Subseafloor sediment microbial communities from Guaymas Basin, Gulf of California, Mexico - Guay9, Core 4571-4, 0-3 cm | ecosystem: Environmental > Aquatic > Marine > Hydrothermal vents... | reverse complement strand
TTTTTTACTTATTGCAACTCTACTATCAAACTCAACACAAACTGGTTTCCTAAGACTTACTGATACCATATCTTTCTTCAGTTCTGTAACAGCACCTAATGTTACAGCAGTTCCTACATTGAGCAACAGATGATCATTAAGAGATATTTTTACAGGCTTAGATGGACCTCTTAACCCAACAACACGTTCCATTAAGTGTACTTCAATATTAAGCGAATATAATGTTTCAGGTAACGTACCAGGGATGCCAAGTACACTGCCTGCAAGAGCATCTGCCTTTGTCAGAGAGGGATCTAATTTTGTACCGACACCTATCAACCCACCAGGTTTTGCAACCTCCAATGCGGTACCTAAACTTGTCTTTAGTGATACAACTTCACTATACAGAGGTTCATATCGTGTCTTTCCCATTTGCGTAATTTTAATCCCTGGCCTTATTTCAACCTCATCCCCTACTTTTAACTGACCCCATAATATCGATCCACCAACAACACCACCAACAAGGCCTTCTGGTGGTGTTCCAGGTTTGTTAACATCGAATGACCTCGCAACATACATCCGAACTGGTTTTGATAAATCTCGTTTAGGTGTTGGAATAAACTCTTCAATAGCTTGTATTAACACATCAATATTAGCACCAAATATTGCAGAAATAGGAATGATAGGTGCATCCGCAACAACTGTATTTTTTATGAAATTTCGTATTTGTTGATAATTTTCCATAACTTTATCATCGGAAACAAGTTCAATTTTATTTTGAGCAATAACAATATTCTTTGTTCCTGCAATTAGTAATGCCTCTAAATGCTCACGAGTTTGTGGTTGTGGACAAGGCTCATTTGCAGCAATAACTAAGATTGCACCATCCATGAGAGCTGCCCCAGATAACATAGTAGCTAGTAGAACTTCATGACCAGGTGCATCAACAAAGGATACACGTCTTAATATTTCTGTTTCAGAACCACAATGAGGACAGACCTCTTTAACGGTATAACATTGAGGGGGAGGACAATTAGGGCATTTTCTAAAAACAGTATCAGCATAACCAAGCTTAATACTAATCCCACGTTTTAATTCTTCTGAATGTCGATCCGTCCAAATACCACTTAATGCTTGAACCAATGTAGTTTTGCCATGGTCAACATGACCTATCACGCCGATATTAACTTCTGGCTGTAAATGCTTTTTATCATCTTTGCTTTTTGGCATAATAACACCTTTTAAATAGGTTTTTAGAATATAACACGAATAGCTAATAAATCAATATAAGTTAATTGTCAAGGGACTTAGCTTATTAAATTCACTATTTGAATTAGATGCATAATGATACTCTGATCTTAAGTCATCACTCAGCTGCAGAAGCAGTATCTGTTTTTTCTTGCTTAGATGTTTCTTCGCTCTTTTTAGCCTTTGTCTTTCTTGTTTTCCGTTTTTTCTCTTTCTCTTTCTGAGCAACTATTTTCATATTAATTTGTACGATGTCTTCGTTTATTGTATTACCACGTACAAGCCTCCGCCTTCTTTCTCCAGGGCGCTTTGGATGAAATCCAATTCCTTTACCAATTAAGATATACTTTTTTACTGCACCTTCTATATCAGGACGCATAGGAAATCCAGCGTAGTCGCTTCCACCAGTAATTTGAAGTTTAACACCACTTTGCCCTATTAACTCACCATCAATTATATCACCAATTTTTTTACCAAGTAGCGCTCTTGTTCTTTCATCTTTTAGTTCTATTTGCTTTGTAGTCCCCGTGCGTGGGTCAGATATAACAACTTTGAACTCAGGCATAATACATCCTCCATGTAGTGTTAGGCTCTTGAAATCACTTTTGAATATACTTAGCTTATTATTCAAAAACTTTTCTATAGGATTATCTATTCATTACCTCATTATTTTTTTACGTCTAATTTTTTTAATTTCTTCAAGAGTAGATAGTTCATCTGGACTTAAAACCTCTTTTAAATCTTTCTCTAATACTCTTACGTGTTCTATTGGAACATGAACGTATAGTATATCCCCGGGATCAAAGTCACGACCAACAGTAGCTCCTTTAATAGATATAGCAACTGCCGAGCCAGTTCTTGCTTCTGGAATAGTTTTACCTTTATCTTGAATTTGCTGAATCTCACCAACGAGCTTGCCATCTTGTGTCATCAATGTGTATTGAGGTTTTATAACGCCACCAAGCACTTCTACACCAACAATAGCTGGTTTACTATTACGGAAAATATATCCTGGCAATACTTTAATTTTTCCAGGATGAACCACAGATGTTGATTTAATTCTTAACTCCTCTTCTTTCTTCTCCTTAACCCATCGGTCATAGTCTTCAAAGAGATGGTAGATGATGTTATTCCAGAAAATTTTAATACCTAATTCATTTGCTTTTTGTTGTGCATCTGGAAGTATCTTCACATTAAATGCCAACACTACACCATAGTATGGATTACTTTCTCTGACTGCCGCTGCTTCAATTATATCGTTTTTTGATACATCACCAACATCTGCAATTCGAATAGGAACTCCAAATCGTCTGAAATAGTCAATAATTGCTTCTAGAGATCCTAAAGTGTCGGCCTTTACAATAACACCTTCCTTATCAGTAGTAATCCTTATCTTTGTTAACTCTTCCTTTATTTCCTCTATAATGGTATCTAACTCTTCCTTCGAACTAACAACGCGAAGTGGCGATCCAGCAACAGCATTATCCAAATTAGGTGCGGCAATTTTTACACCAGCTGCAGCAAAGACTTCATTTACTTTTATGAATTTGTCTCTCGGGTCTCTTATTTCATCAAGTGGCTTTGGTTGTAGTAGAGAACGGATTTTTGTAATTATTGGGCCCTTAATGCCACCAACAACTATAGTGTCTCCTTGACGAATTACACCATCATACAAGATTACGTCCAATGTTCTTCCAAGGCCTATTTCCTCTTTTACCTCAAGAACTACGCCTTTTCCTGGACCTACAGTAACTTCTAATCGTTTTTGCATATAATGCTGTGCTAACCCAGTTATGAGCATCAGGAGCTCTGGAATACCCTCTCCACTCACAGCGCTAGTTGGTACTATTGCAACGGTCTTTGTGAAATCTCGTACTTTATCAAATCGATCTGCGCTAAACCCTTCTTGTGAAAGCTCACCTATAATCTTATAGATGAGCTCATCAAGATACTTTCGTGTTGCGGGAGGTTGCAACTTATATGATTTTATAAAAGGCATATTAGGGTGAGGTTGCCAACCAGATATACGATCCAGTTTATTAGCGGCAACAACAAAGGGTGTTTTTCTAGATCGTAATATCTCAATACATTCGTAAGTCTGGGCTTGAAAACCATGTAATATATCTAATACCAAGATGGCTAAGTCGCTTACACTACCACCACGACGTCTCAAATTATAAAATACCTCATGCCCAGGAGTATCAATTATAAGCAATCCTGGTAGAGTTAATTTTATTTTCAGTTCTTTTATCAGATCTCCACAAATAGATTTTATAGTTTCAATAGGAAAGAAACTAGCACCAATATGTTGTGTAATACCACCTGCTTCATGTATTTGAACAGCAGTACCGCGTATTTTATCAAGTAAGCTAGTTTTTCCTGTATCAATATGTCCTAAAACAGTCACTATAGGAGATCGCTTGTATTTTCTTGCGTTATTTACCGATGCCATATGAAACACCTCAAAAGTTATTATTATAATTATCTTTTTATTATGAAATTTCGCTAACTAACTTCATAAATAAAATAAACATTTAAAAGCTTTTTAGTTGATAGAAGAAAAAAAGGTGACGCATATGGAGAGAACTCTGTTTATATTAAAACCAGATGCAGTTATGAGACGATACGTAGGTGCTAAAGTTTTTGAGAGAATACTAAACGAAAATATATCTATTTTAAGTTTTAATGAAATCATGATTTCTAGAGACTTTGCTGAAATACATTATGCTGAACACAAAGGTAAGTTCTTTTATAATTGGCTCTTGGACTACATAACACTCTCACCAGTAGTAGTTAGCATATTAGAGGACGATAACGTCGTAGAACGGATAAGACAGATGCTAGGAAAAACCTTAGCGCATTTAGCCGACCCCAACTCCATCCGTGGAAAATATGGAATCTGGGGAGGAGTGAATGTTGCTCATGCGTCAGACAGTATAAAGACTGCTGAGAGAGAATGTGAGCTTTGGATTAATGAGTTTAATATTGAATTAAACAAGGAAAATGGAGAGCAATTAGCTAAGGAGTATATTAAAAGATGGAACAAAAATGTTATTGATTATTCGTTAGAAATTCGACAAGTTTGCAGAGATTTCAGTAATAACGCTATTACCGAAAGTAAAGCAAAGGCGTTAATCAATGAATTGTTATACAAAAATGTAGATAATGAGTTTAGCGACAAGGCTAGTAAACTTACAGATATAATAATAGAAAATGTAAAGTTTGATAAGAAAAAATAGAGCTTTTCTTTAATAGCTACTTTTTCTTTACATACTTTAAGGTCCATTTAAACTTCCGTGGATCTCTAGATAATTTAAGCATGTTTTTTCTGCACTTTGACGAGCAGAAGTACAGAATTGATCCGTCATTTTTTACATACATTAAGCCCGTTCCATGTTCTATTTTTTTGCCACAGTAACTACAAGTATATGTTCGCATTAATCTCACCTACGGCCGCTAATTTTTTGAGCTTCGTGCTCAGTATCAAGTAATAAGAGAATGTCCCCTAGCCTAACTGGACCCTTTACGTTTCTAGTGAGAACTCTACCCTTATCTCTTCCTTCAAGAATTCTTACACGTACTTGTGTTAATTCACCTGTCATTCCAGTACGTCCAATTATTTGCACAACCTCTGCAGGAGTTGCTTCTTCAGCGCTCATAGTATTTCCTCCAAATTAGTTTTTGAGCTGCTAGCTTAATCACACGTTAATATTAGGAATTTATAAATGTTATGAACTACTTAAGACTCTCAACTTTTGAGATTATATCTTTCATCTGTGATGCTGCTTTTCCTGGGTCCAAGATTGCAACTGCTGCCGCCGCTACATCAATCCCCGCAGCTTCTCCAAGTTTTGCCTTTGATGGAACATACACATATGGGATTTTTTTCTCTTCACATAGCGGGGGAAGATGGGCTACAATCTCTGGAGGTTCAACATCTTCTGCGATGATTACGAGTTTTGCTAGTCCCCTTTCAACAGCCTTTGTTGTTTCATTAGTTCCTCGTTTAACTTTTCCAGTGCTAGCAGCTAACTCCACAACATCTAAAACCTTTGATGCTAAATCTTTGGGAACTTCAAACTTTACATAAAATGGTTTTGACATAACTTCGCCTCCTTCAGTAAAACTTCATCATTCATCAAACAAAGTTCATTACAATAATCATTTAAAAATATTTGTACTCGTACGATTTGCAAGTTTTGATATTAAAGTATTTCCATTCTCAAAACCAAAACGAGCACGTATCCACTCAGCTACGAACCCAGTTATAATGATATCTTTCTCTTTAAGAGAATCAATATTATGAGCACCAATCAGGAACATGCATGTTCTTAACTCTTTTTCAAGAAGCTTTATTTTATATTTAACTGCATCAAGATCACCGTCATACGCGGGTTTTAGAAATGGTCTTGCGATGCCCACTAGTTCAGCACCCAATACTAAGGCCTTACACATATCTATACCGTTTCGAATACCACCACTCGCAATAATATGGACATCATCAACAGAGGAGACTTCTATCAAGCTTATAGCAGTGGGTATTCCCCAATCCCAAAAAAGTTTACCTAAGTGTTTTTTTTCATTATCCCCATTTTTTTCTGCACGATAGACCTCTACAGCAGAAAAACTAGTACCACCAAGTCCGCCAATATCTATATACTTGATGTTATGAGACGCTAGAAGAAGCGCGTCCTCCCTAGACATGCCTGCACCAGTCTCTTTAGCAATGATTGGGATTTCTAATTTGTTAATGATTGCGTCTAGACGTTCTAGAACTTTTGAGAATTTTACATCGCCTTCAGGTTGGACAGCTTCTTGAAGAGCATTAAAGTGAATTGCAATAGCATCTGCATCAATCATGTCAATTGCACGTTTTATTTCAGAATACCCATATTTTATAGCTATTTGCGGTGCGCCAATGTTTCCAATAATTATCGCATTTGGCGCTTTTTTTCTCACAATTGAATATGTATATTCTAAATTTGGATTTTCAATAGCAGCTCTCTGACTACCAACAGCCATAGCAATGCCTGTTTCTTCTGCAGCTTGGGCCAATATACCATTGATTTTTTCGGCTATTCTCGTACCACCAGTCATAGCAGAAATTAAAAGAGGAAAATTAAGAGTTTTGTTTAGAAATTTAGTCTTTGTTGAAATTTTATCCATATCAATATTAGGAACTGCATTATGTTTCAAGTATAAATCATCAAATCCGCTACTACGTGTTGTATTAACATTTTTCTCTAAATTAATCAAGATATGCTCTAACTTTCGTTTTTCCGTAATATCAGAACCATCATTCAATAAACTCACCAAACATATTATTTGTTATCAGAGTTTTCAAGTGTTACTCCTTTTGTAGTTAAGGAGGTAATGTATGGTTGCCCTCCATGTTCTTGTATTGCTTGTGCTACCTTGTTAATATTTTTAGGGGTTACCAACGCAAACATACATCCTCCGCCGCCAGCGCCTGTTAACTTTGCACCAATTGCACCGGCATGCAATGCAGCGTAAATTAGATTATCTAATTTTTCGTGAGAAACACCAATACTATAAAGCAATCCTTGATTTATGTTCATGAGTGCACCAACCGATAACAAATCATTATTTTTAAGTGATGTAAGAGCCAATTCTGCAAGATTACCCATAGTATTAAGTATACTATTAATTAGATTTGGATATTTGCTTAATAATTGCCTTACTTTAGCAACAAGTACTTTAGTCTGTCTGGAAACACCAGTATCACCAATTATGATATTCAGTTCTGCACTTAGAGTAACTCTTTGCAAATTATTTGGTTTTCTAAAATATATAAGACCTCCAAAAGTAGCTGCGGTATTATCAATGCCAGAAGGTGTCCCATGAACCAATTTTTCTGCTTCATAAGCTAACTTAGATATTTCTTCTTTCTTTAGCTGATATCCTAAATGTGTGGAGACTGCATGTATTGTTGCAACCGCAACAGATGCAGAAGATCCTAGACCAGCACCTTTTGGTATATCAGAATCAATCGTAATAGATAAACCCTTCTTCTGGTCTAGAAAAGACATTGCAATATACGCAGAATATGCGACTGGAAGTAAAACATCATCTTTTCTTAATTCAAAGTCGCCAAGTTCAGTAAAAGAAAAAGAAGATCGTATCCCATAATTTTTTGAAAATATCTCAATTTTTTTATCATCAATAGATTTTACATAGCTTTTTGCTCTTAGATTAATGGCCCCTACAATAGCAGGATGACCATACACAACACTATGTTCACCAAATAATATAATTTTTCCAGGAGCCGAGGAAACGGTATGACCGGGCATTTAAGTCACGCTATTAGCTCCGTTTTAGTTTAAATTCAAATTGATCGGGTGTTATTGGAATGTCCTCGTTGGGACCTATATCACCACGCTCTCTTAAAATTTGACGAGCCAGCAGCCAATAAACTAGTGCCAATGCTTTACGGCCCTTATTGTTCGTTGGTATTACGAGATCCACACCTGAAGTTAAGTTATCAGTATCACACAAAGCAACTACGGGTATTCTCATTTTCGTTGCTTCATCAAGAGCTTGTGAATCTGTTTTAGGATCTGTTAATAAGACCACAGCTGGCTCTACAAAATACTCATTTGACGGATTTGTAAAGGTTCCAGGTATAAATCTACCCACGAATGGGATTGCGCCAACTAGCTTAGCAAATTCTTTTGCAGGTTTTTGAGCATACTGACGTGCAGCAACTACTGCAATTTTGTCTGGTGGAAACCTTGCAAGAAATTTAGCTGCAATACGTATCCGTTGATCGGTCTTTCGAACATCAAGAACAAAAAGTCCATCATCACGTACTCTAAAGATAAATGGTTTCATACTCTTAGTTTTTATCTGTGTTCCTATGTGTACACCAGCAGCAAGATATTTATCTAAATCAAATAATAAATTCTCTTCCTCAGCGGACATTTTGACACCTCATTATTCTGGCTGTTTTATACTAAAGTGTAGTAGTTCATCAATGATATCTGCATGACTTATGAACATTCTTCTACAGCAATATCTAGTAACGCCTAGATCATCTAGAACTTCTTTAGGGCTCTCTCCAGATTTTACACGTTGCGAATATTCTTCCCAGAGATGCCCTATTACTTTACCACATGTGAAACAACGAATGGGGAACATCATATTGAACACCAAACTTTTTCAAGAGAAAGTACAAACAATTGTTTAAAAAACTATCGCATTAACGATAACTTTTTTGTTTTCTAGCACGCGCACCAGGTCCACCAAATTTCTTTGGCTCTTTTCGCCTAGGATCTCCAGCGAGCATATACCTATCGTATTCTATAAACTTATCCTCTAATTCTTTTGAATCAGTCCACGCAACAAGCGCCCTAGCAATTGCAATTCTTGCAGCACTAGCTTGACTCATAAATCCGCCACCATGAACATCTACATCAATATCCACACTAGAGCGAATTTCTGGAGGTGTTAATAGGAGAGGCTCTTGTATTTTCATTCTTGCTAGCTCAGGCTGATAAGCTTCAAGAGGTACTTTATTTATTCTAACACGTCCTTTTCCAGAGCGTATTATTGCCCTAGCAATAGATGTTTTCTTTTTTCCGCTCTTAATTATAACCTTTGTTTTCTTCATTTCATACTTCCCCCTGTGTAGTCCAGCCAATTCTCCTACATAGCTCACCTAGAGTAAATACACGAGCTAGTGGCTTTTTATTTATAATATCCTTAATTTTTTCAAACTCAGAATTCTTTAGTTCATCAGGTATGCCTATATATACACGCAGTCTTTTATATGCAGTTCTGCCTCTTGGTGTTTTCCAAGGCAGCATTCCACGTACTACACGTTTAAAGAATCTGTCAGGTCGTCTTGGCTGAAATGGACCTTTCCAAGGTGCAGTTAAAGTTCTTCTATGTATTTTTTGAGTGTAATGATCTTGTATCCATTTTTTAGATCCAGTAATGACAATCTTTTCAGCGTTAACAACGACTATGTTTTCTCCATTAAGCAATCTTTTTGCTATAATACTTGCCAAACGCCCCATGATATGGTTTTCAGCATCAATAACCGTGATGTTAGTTTTGTCAAGACTCATATAAATCACTCACCTAAATATTTTTATGTTAGACCCTTTGGGATATTTTTTGAGCAACTCAAGAAGAGACAAAGCTTTACCACCAGCATTTTTAATCTCCTTTTTTGCACTTTCAGAGAACGCTAAAGCTCCTACAATGACTGGATGGTCTAGCTTTCCAAAGCCAAGTACTTTTCCAGGTACTACAACTATGTCATTAGCGGAAGTATATCTATTTATCTGAGCAATATTGACTTCTGCTCGCTTTCTGCGAGGCTTTAGTAAAATCTCAGATAGCCGTCGCCATATTGGTGCGTTATTCTTAATACTAGCTCTTCTAAGAGTTGTAATCAAGTATCGAACATTCGGATCAGTAGGACCTGTAACGCGTACCATTCATGACACCTCAGTCTAAACTAAATTTTTCCTCTTCTTTCTCCTTCTTTTTTGTCTCTTTCAATTCTAGTAATTCAAGAAATTTCTTAGATTTATCTATTAGTACTTGCGCTGCAAAATCAACAATTTTTTCAGGCGGCAAAGCGCCTGTTGATTCAAGTTGGAATATAAATTGATTATTAAACCATTCTACATGAATTGCGTCAATTGGACAAGATTCCTCACAAGCTTTACACAATGTGCAACGCAGAAGATCACCAATAATGAGTGCTTCGTTTTTTATACTTAATATATTACGTGGACAAGCAGCTACACAATCTCCACATAGATCACATTTATTTGTATCTACTATTATTTTTGGCATGTACTTATAGGCAACACTTGAAACAGGTTGCCATTTTGCATGGAGTTTTCCAATACCCAATCTTGCATATGCTTCAACAACTAATCGCTGATCTGGTGCTAATTTTACTATGGGTATGTTATCGTATACAGGAACTACACTTGGATCTTCTGACTCCAAATCACCAGAATAAACCACAACAGGCTTATCATTTGCTTCTTTTTCAAGAGTTAATACAACTTGACATCGTATCTTGCTTTCATCATCAAGCTCTTCTTTATAATATTCTGGGCATTGATAAGTTTCCAGATTGGTAGTTAGAGGTATTAAACTTAACCTATGGGCAATAATTTCATCAAACAGAATTGATGTGTTTTCTACAATTATAACATCATCTATCGCAAAAACAGGAACTTCGGTCAATATGATTCGGCGTATGGCATTAGCAAATGCAACATCAACATCTGATAAAATGAAACCAAGATTTAACTTATCAATCTTAAAAATGCGGACATCCATCATAATCGCCTCAATTTACACACGTCGCCCTCTTCTACCACCAGGACGGCGTGTTGTATCATGTGGTATTGGAGTTACTTCTTCGATTCTACCAATAATCATACCAGCTCTTGCTAATGCACGAATTGCAGCTTGTGCACCAGGGCCTGGTGTTTTTGGACCGTGTCCTCCAGGCGCGCGTACTTTGATGTGTAATGCATTTATGCCTTTATCCATAGCATCACGTGCAGCCCTGTACGCAGATTGCATTGCAGCATATGGTGATGATTCATCTCTATCGGCCTTAACTATCATGCCGCCAGAGTATCTTGCGAAAGTCTCTGCTCCAGATAAATCAGTAATATGAACTATAGTATTGTTATAGGAGCTGTATATATGTGCTACACCCCATTTTAACTTCTTACTACTTTTACTCATTTGCTACTTCCTCCTTATTTGATGTTGCTTGCATTGACTGGAGCTCTCTTCTTATGGGATGATCTGGATTTGCAAGGGGTGAATTTGGTGCATAACTTATCTTTTCTTCATAACCTCTTAAAACAAGATAACTTGGTACTCGTACAATTTGTCCATCAACTGCGATATGCCCATGAGTGATTAGTTGACGAGCATGATAAATTGATTTCGCTAACCCTAACCTATAAACAACTGTTTGAAGTCTGCGTTCCAGTATATCTTCAACGGTCAGACCTAGAATATCATCTAATGTTGCATTTTCTGGTAAAATGCCAAGGCGATATAACTTACCCATGAGCTCTTTTTCTAATTTTGCGCGTTCTTCTTCGGTTAATCCTAATAATGTGCGTGCAACAGTTCTAAATTTTTTAAGCATTGTTCTATGGCGCCATAGTTCATGTTTATTTCTAAGACCATACTTACCCATGTAATGTAATTCTTCTATTAATCGTTCCTTCTGCCATGGATGGCCCGGTGTTATATACTTTTTTCTAATTCGTCTAGGATCGCCCATTTTTTATCACCTTCTACGTCTTGATACACCTACAGTACGGCCAGTACGACCTGTTGTTCGAGTACGCTGTCCACGAACTTTTAATCCTAAAGAGTGTCTAATACCCTTCCAAGACTTTATTCGCTTCATTAATTGAATATCCATTTTTGTTGCTAAAATGAGATCAGAACCAATAAGATGCATATCACGCCCAGTTTCTAAGTCTTTTCTTCTATTAACCATCCATGAAGGGATACCACTCTCAATAGGATTTTTAATGACTTTTTCAATATTATCAACAACATCATCTGATAAATAACCGACCCTCATGAATGGGTCTAAATCTAATAATGAAATTATAGCATGAGATAGCCTAATACCTATGCCTTTTATCTTCGCAAGACCATACAGTAACGGGATTGTTCCATCGATATCTGTTCCAGCTATTCGTACAATATGTCTAAATTCTTCTGGAATACAAACACCCCCAAGAGGGACTCTCTTAAATCAATTTCTTGTCGTTCAGAATATGAGATTCATTATTTAAAGTTTATGTTGCGTTTATCAAATTAGCGCCGGGGGTGGGATTCGAACCCACGCGCCCCAGAGGAGCACAGGCTTTCAGGCCAATTCTCCAGGCCTGCGCCTTAACCGCTCGGCCACCCCGGCAAAGGATGCATATGAAACATAATGTAATAGATTGTAAATAGATTACTCTTAAAAAATATATCGTTATTTGTTAGTTGATGACTCATCATTTGATGAATAGTTTTTATAATAGTACCATGGCGGATAAGTTCCTCTTTCCATGAGAACTCGTTCTGTATCTGCAACGATGCCTTTATTTGCTTTTAGAATTTGCATTGATGACATTTTTGCTCTTGCTAATGCTACAGCTTCTCCTTTAAGTGTATAGATTACAATTAAATCATTAGGTTGAATACCAGAGGATACTTGCAGAACTCCAGGTGCTGCTAAGTCCGCACCATGACAAATAGCATCCACAGCAGAATCACGAATAATGACCTTTGGCAAATGCTGTAACGCGTATTCCATAGGCAAAATAACTTTCCGTATATACGATTCTTCTTTTGCATGTTTCCATAAATAATAAGCTTCTGCCAGTTCGTGCAACGTCACTAGATGTTCATTTTCAGAGAAGGGTCCACTTCGAATACGTCGCAATTCGCTCATATGGGCACCCACACCAAGCACTAAACCTATATCATGACATAATTTACGGATGTAGGTACCTGCTTGGCATGCCACTCTGAAAAGGACATCCTTCCCATCAATTTCTAGAATATCTAGACAATAGATATGGCGTATTCTTAAGGTACGTTTCACAGATGACTTTAATGGAGGACGCTGATATATTGGGCCTATGAATAACTTAAATGCCTGCCTTATTTGATGTTCAGGAACTTCCGAATGAAGATGAAGAATACCCACATATTCTTTACCAGAAATTAAAAGAGCGCTCAAAATTCGAGTAGCGTTTTCTAATGCAACTGGAAGAACACCAGTAACACCAGGGTCTAATGTGCCAGAGTGCCCTGCTTTGCTAAGGCCCAAAATACGCTTTACCCAAGCTACTACTTCATGGCTTGTTGGTCCACTGGGCTTATCTAAGTTTATGACTCCTTTTTTTATTAATTCTTCTACACTGCGTTCTTCTGGTTTTTTACCATATTTTGGATCTGTAGTATCGCTAGCTCGAATTAACATTGTACGAGCTTTATCAGATGGCAAAGGGCAATGTTTCATATCTATCTCCGCCGAAAAGCTATAGTTTATCTTACTGAGAAATACTATTTAAATCTGGGTTTAAATTAATAGAAATACAAATTATTTATTTAAAGTAACATGAAAAAGAAAAATATATTTCTAAAAGTCTTGCTCTACAACAACTTTTTAAAGCTCTGGTTTTACTACTTCACGCATCCAATCAATAAGCCCTGCATCTACTAGTGCTTTTTCCACTTCCTCATCAGTAGCGCCTTCATTAATTGATATACGTTTACCAGTTGGTTCTAGATGGTCTACATTGGCCTTTCTTCGTCTTACACCAGAGATATGCTTAGGTCCTGTAACTAAAACATAATTTTTGTCAATCCGCTCAACAATAACGCATTTTCTACCAGTTTCTCTTCCAGCAATTTTTACACATATATCGCCAACATTGAATAATTGCATTTATAAACACCTCCATTCGTACTTTTGTCCATTGCCAAGTCGCCTCGGCAAATTCATCCTTCAGTAGAAGAGGCATCAAGCTCTTCTACAATAGTCGCCAAAATATTTTCAATGGATTGTAATCCATACTTAGATGTATCCAAAACTACATCAAATACACAGCAAGGTATTTCTGAAATATTATATATTTCTTTATATCTCTTTTGTTCGCTTTCTTCACGAGCAGTAGTCGCTTTCAAAGCAGACTCATAATCAATACCATCACGTAATGCAATTCGCTTTATTCTAACTTCTAAAGGGGCTTTCAATAGTATTTTTAAATGTGCATAGTCCTTTGCAAAATACCAGCTCAGTTGCCCGTCCAGTATTACATTTCCTTTTTTTGCCTCATCCTGAATTAATTTATCTATTTGACGGTCCACATCATAGTTCTTTTCACAGTACCTCCCGAATTCTTCTACACTCATATTATATTTTCTTGCAAGTTCTCTAAAGATACCTCCTGCCGATACATATCGCAAATTGAAACGTTTTGCTAATCTACGAGCTAGAGTGGATTTCCCAGTACCATGTGCACCGCTTATTGTTATAACTATGTTTTTCTTCATTATATAGCGCTCCGAACTGCATTTTTTAGCATGTTCTTTAGACAAGAGGAGCACAAATACCCACCATATGGTCTAGATACTGTTTTCTTTGTTTTTGATAGACCACGAATTTCTCTATAAGTCCATCGCTTAAATCCACTAAGTGTTTTTCCACAAACAGAGCATCGAGGAGGGGATACTGCATGCCTTTTATAGATAATAGTGGTTCTACCACCAGGTGTATGACGTTTTAATTTTCTATATGAGCTACTACGATATCTTGGTGCTGGCATAGGCATTCACCTGAGCTTTTAATAATGGCAACTTTAATTGTTTTTGAAATCTTATCGTTATTTAACTTGTTGGTGCAAGACCAGAAATTTTGTTGATTATATTTCCAACGGATAGTGCTACAAGTAAATAATAATGAACAAACCAGATCCCAAATAATCCACTCTCTGTTTTCACGCCCAACCAGCCGCCAATAATAGGTATTAAAGCACTAAGATCTAGAGGTATATATGCTACAGGTATGCCATAGTAAAGGCCATTTAAAATTGCAAATAGTAATAATAATGGAATTAACGTAACAGTCATTGGTCGCATACGCATGCTTAACAATTCTGTTTGTTTCCTATTAATTGCAGGTTGTAATCGTTTAACTTTGGCCAATAAACGTTCATCTCCACTTCGCAATGCCTTAAATCTCAGTTTATTAAATTCTGATATTTCCTTCTGATAACGCTGTAATTTTCTAACATCAACGAAAAGATATGTCAGGACAGTAGATAAAATAACCACAGCACTAGCCACTGCAAATACAAAAATAGTGGAGTAAGGAGGATACTTCACTGGCGTTAATAATCCTTGAAAGTATGCTAAAAAGTCATTCCACCAACCAAATATATCTTGCATGACCACACCACCTATTATTCTAAACCTAATATACCACGTAATGCCGGATGCATTTCAGCTAATTGCTCTTGTGCGAGAAGTTGATAGTACTGATAAATTATACCAACTGTTAGTAAGACTCCTGCACCCGTACCAAGTGCACCCAAATAATCTGCAAATGCAGCTAATGCGCCCATTAAAAATCCACCGAATAATGCAACAGTAGGTATGTATTTTTCTAAGATTCTTGTTAAAATCTGTTGTGAATTTCTAAATCCGGGTATTCTTACATCGGCGCTTATTAACTGCCTAGCAACATCTCTAGGAGTCAATCCAGCCACTTCAACCCACATTGATGCAAACATACCAGATAAGCCAATTAGAAGAATACCATAAATTATCGCACGGATTGGATCTTGGTATACTAAGTCTAATCCTCGAGGAGGAGTTAGGTAGTATACAAGACCTCCAATAGGCTCTAATCTTCCGCCTTCTTCAGCAGTTTTATATGTTCCCAATAATCCAAACCAGAAATTATTAGGATCTCTAGTCCAGAGAATTTGTGAAAAGAATAGAACATTCGCATAAAGTGCTTGTACTAAGATAATAGGTATATTAGATGTATACATAAGCTTAATTGGGTATTTGCCGCGGAAACCTCTATATTTTGAATGAACAACAGGAAGTTCCACACGTACTGATTCAACATATACAACCATAAGGAAAACAGCTATTGTAGCAAGAACTCCAGTCATATCAGGAAGTCCATGAGGCCTATAGAATGCTTTTTGCAGGTATCCCCATATATCATTATTTGTATAGCCATCATACAACATTTGGAAGAATGCAATAATTGCACCTCGATAATATCCGTCACCATTCTCAGTGGATGTACCCATTACAGAAAATGCTCCCCACATAATAGTGGTGCTCACATTAGCGGCAATAAAAAGACTTACACCGCTCCCAATACCCCAACCCTTTTGGAGCATTTCATCCATTAATAATACAAGAATTCCGCCTGCGAAGAGTTGTAAGAAAACTGCCAACGCGTTAGGCGGTTCCAATGTGCCATAAGAGTTACTTAAAACGAATGCTGCTGCTTGAAATATAGTAATAAATACAGCCAGAACCTTTTGGCTTCCAGTAAAAAGTGCTCGATCTTCCGGATTAGCATAATCAATCTTAACTATTTGCGAACCGACAAGTAGCTGCATTACTAGTCCAGCAGTAACAACTGGACCTATACCCAATTCCATCAAAGTACCACGTGACGACGCCAAAATGAGACGCATATAGTACAAATAATCAAAACCTTGTTGTCCAGCGGGAATTCCCCATAGAGGCATGTTTGACATTATTAGGAATAGGACTAAAACTAAAGTTGTCCAAATTAATTTTTCCTTAAATGGTACCTTTCTATCTGGCGCTTTTACTTCAGGCATTATCCTTATGAAGGGTCTAAAAATATCAAAGAATCGAACCAACTTTCACCACTCCACGGAGTGATTAAACACATTTTTTATTCTATTCAGTTAAGAGGAATTATGTTATTGATAGTTTTGCTTAAGTCTATATTTATTCTTCATTAACTTCCTCAAATTCAGACTCGTCTTCTTCTGGTTGATTTAAGACAGTAATCGTTCCTCCAGCAGATTCTATTTTCTGAATTGCTTTTGGGGTTGCATAATCAACAGTTATATCAAATTTATGAGTAACTCTACCACTTCCAAGAAGCTTTTCTATTTCAATGTCTTCAAGGTTTATCTTTATTACACCATTTACAATCTTTGCTTTTCCTTCAGAAACTAATTTATCAGCAATCTGGTCAAGTACACCAACATTAATTGTATACGGTGCTTTAACAAGTTCAGGCGGTCTGTGAAAGCCATGTTTTCCAAAGTAATCAGGTGCATATTTTACTATATATGTCCAGAAATGTTTATGACCACCAGCGCGGCCATATCCGCCTCTTTGACCACTTTTCCGATGCTGAGATACACGACCATAACCATGTGTTCTAGATCCACGCATTTTTCTAACTTTCTTTCTACGATGAATCATAATAATAACCTCCATCAATATCAACAATTATTGGATAATTATCAAATCATACGCATAATGAGTGAATTTATAGCATCACCACGATAACCCAACTCACCATCATCACGATATGGACGTTTGGTAGATTTGTTAAAACCACCTTTCGGAGGGTGCAACCTGAAGATTGGTTTAACTCCATCTAAAGATGTCAATGATAACTCGCCATTATACAATTTTTCTGCAAGTTCAGAAAATCCTTTCAATCCAAGTTTCTTCTTAATATACTCCTCAGTCAGTTTTTTATTACCAACTACACGCCCTCGTTTCTTTAGTAATTCAAGTAACACTTCTTGAGATATCTCACCCCAGGTGACAGTATCCTTTACCTTTTGCAACATACCTTTATATGAATCTGTTGCTGGAACTAATACCATGTGGAATTTTCTATGCAGTCGCAACAATTTCAACGTCTCTTTTACATCATATCGTTTAGACACACGGCCTCTAATGCGAATCACGGCATACAACGGCTGTTTTTCCATATGTTCATCCTCCGTTACCTAGCCCAATCATAAGCTGGTGTTATTTCATAAGTTTGCTTTAATGCTAAATAAGTTGCTTTAACAAAATTTAAAGTAGTCTTTGTATGGCCTTTTGTTTTTGACCAAACATCTTTAATTCCAGCAAGTGATAAAACAGCTTTAGCAGCATCAGCAACAACAAGACCTGTACCTCTCGGTGCAGGCATTAGCATTACCTCTACACTGCCTGCTTTTCCGACAACCTTGAATGGAATTGAATGCATACGGCCACACCCGCATTCCCAACTACCACAACCACGTCTTACGGGGATTATGTTTAATTTTGCATTGTGAATTGCATTACGAATTGCAGGCCCTATTTCAGGAGCTTTTCCTTCACCAATTCCAATATAGCCATCTTCATTACCAATAATAACGGTAACTCGAAAACGAGAAATTTCACCTGCGTCTGTTTGTTTTTGTACGAGAGTTATATCAACAACTTCTTCTCGTAAATTTGGTAGCAAAATATCTACAATTTCGGGTTCACGAATTGGAAGCGCATTCTGAAATATCTCATCAATTGTTGTAATATGGCCTTCTTTAACCATTCTTCCTATTCTTGTTCTAGGAACCCATTCCTCAAGGGATGTTGTTTTTCTTGACATTACATTACCCTCCAAAAGATTGTTCTATTTTTGCTTTTACTTGTTCGAAAAGTTTTGACAATTCTTTAGGATTAATACCAGCACTTAAATATAAAGAAAATTGTCGTTTGTAGAGTTCAGGATTTTCTTTTTCCAACATTGTTGCGAAATCACTGATATGTACACCAGAAATTCTGTCTTCATCTGGGACCTTCTCTTCACCAAGATTAAATTCTAAGCCTGCATCTTTAGCTCCTTTCAATGCAGCAAACAAAAGATTACCTTTTGTAGGACGATACAAGCCAATATCTGGAATTACCTCAGTAATTCCTTTTTCTTTTGCCTTATAGCCAATAAGTAAACCAATTAGATATGCAGTAGGTATATTGGAGTGAGGATACCACCCCAACTTCTTCAATTCTAAGGAATGCGCAGATACCAGAATTCTATCGCCAATAGGCTCAGCTTCTACAATTTGAGCTTGAACATGTTTAAGTGACTTACGAATAACTAAACGAGGCTTCCCAGATTGTATCATAATTTTACGCTTATAATAATTTGTAACACCTTCACGTCTGCGTCTAAATCTTACTCTATAATGACCGTCTCTTGCCATATGTCTACCTCCTCAATTTATCACTGAGATTATGTTCAATGATATAATTATCAAGATGCCTTACGGAGTGAAATACACCACTGCTTACCTTAATGTATAGATCGCGATATACGCGCTTTGATATAATTTGCTTTTCTTTAAGTTCTCTTAAATGCTTTCTAAGCGCTCGAACCCTTATCATCCATTGTAGTTTACGAGGAATTCTAGCAGTTTTCTTTCCTTTTCGTTTACCCATACCACGTCTAAGGCCTTTTTTCTTTTTCTCGTGCAATAAACGAGCACGCACACGACTGGTACCGCGGACTGGTTTTATTCGGATTACTCCATCATGAATCAGTTTATGAATTTCACTTCGCTGCGCAAGTAAACTAACCTCATCAATACGTTCAGGGTCTATCCAGACCCTATCCACTCCAACACCAAGAGTTCTAGCAATTAACTTTCGCTGAATCTTTAAGTTCATTCTGGAGATTCCTCCTCAATACCTTCTAGTTCTTCCTCAGTAATTACTTCTTCTCCGAGAGGAGCTTCAGGAACTTCACCAAGGCCTTCCTCAGGAATTCTTCGTCTATTTACTATTTTCAGACCCAACTCATCAGCACGCTCTATTATTGACAATCTTTTTTTCGCGCCAACAGTATGCGCAATTCTAACCACATATTGCTCAGGATCTATACCCTCTAATTCTTTCACATTATGAACAATAATTTCTAATTTTCCTGAAGGATGATAATAACGAACTAGTTTGGGATTACGATAACCGATATTTGGCATCTTAGGTAAGCCTTTACGCTTTTCCCTCATCGCACTATCAATACCACGAGGACGCCTCCAGGCTGGTGACACTCGTTTATATCGCCAACTTTCATATCTTCTAAATTTAGGACGTTTGTGATTCAATGTATCTCTTAGTCTAATTAACCTTGACAAGTCATACTGCTTTGACAAGCTGCTTACCTCCTTTAACATATACATAAATACCATCAGAAAATGCTCGAGGATCTTTATTCTTTATTTTTGTTGCATGTTGAATGTTTGCTGCAGTTTGCCCCACTTCCTCAATATCAATGCCTTCAATTATCACATCTTCTTCTTCTACACTTACCTTAACCGAGCCCACAATCTTTGCAACTCTTGGGGCACGCTCACCTAAGAAGTTCTTAATATAAACTAGATTGTCTTTTACCTCAACAGTAAATGGAAAGTGAGAATAAATAATCTTCATTTTGTAAACAAAACCTTCAGTTACACCTTTAATCATATTTCTAACATGAGCAACTGCAGTACCAATTTGTGCTTTAAGCTTGCGTGAAACAAAATAACCATCAGCAATTACTTTATTATCTTCCTTTCTCAGCTTAACATCCATATGAGATAAATCCTTTGTTAGAGTACCTCTTGGACCTTTGACCGTTACAATATTATTTTCAATAGATACATCTACATTTTCTGGTATTACAATTTCTTTCTTGAAATATGGTGTTTTTGGCATTTTAATCACTCCTTAGAGCAATTTGATAGATTAGTAAACATATGCTAATAAACGGCCACCAGTTTTCTTTTCTTTAGCCTCTATATGAGTCATAACCCCATGAGGTGTTGTTAATATCAGTAATCCAAAATCTCTAGCAGGGAGATATTGTTTTGCCCAAGACTCTATTTCTTTATACTTAACTGGAAAACGTGGTGAGATGACGCCACATTTATTAATTCTACCAAGTAATTGAATCTTAAATTTACCAGAGCGTCCATCATCTATGAATTCAAACATTCCAATATATCCTTCCTTCTGCATAACGCGCAATAATGCGCCTAGCAATTTCGACGCAGGAACGATTATGTGTGATTTGCTTGTCATTTCTGCATTCATTATTGCGGATAATGCATCAGCTAAAGTATTTAGCCTTGTCATTATGAACACCTCTTCTACGAATATTTTTTAAATCCTAATTCTTCAGCAACTTCTCTAAAACATCTTCTGCAAATGTATAATCCATGAGCGCGAATTAAACCATCATGCGTACCACATCTGCGACATGATCGACTTCCTTTTCCAATTCTTCTTTTTTTCTTCCCAGTCGACATCAGAATCACCTAAGTTAAGTTACCTTAAGATTGAAGAAATGCTTCATAAACTCGATCGCTTCTTCTTTTGAAATTCTATGTTTGCGTGGAATTTTTGATTTTTTAATTTTTCTGTGAGCAATCCGATACCCAGGACGTTCAAGTGTTACACAGATATCCATACCAAAAGTGCCTAAATCTGGATCATATCGGACACCTGGGAGGTCTATATGTTCTTTAATTCCAAAGGAGAAATTACCTGATTTATCAAACGCTGATGCAGGTAGTGTATAATCTTTTGATTCTAAGGCGCGTTTGAGAAATTCTATAGCTTTTTCGCCACGAAGTGTTACTTTGCATCCTATTGGTTCACGTTTACGAATACCCCATTCACGTATTGTCTTTCTAGCCAAGGTACGTACAGGTTTTTGCCCTGTTAGTTGTTCCAAAATTTTAACTGCTTTTTCTAAGCGTTCACCAGATTGGCCTACGCCAATATTTAGAGTGACCTTAGCTATTCTAGGCTTACGCATAGGATTTGACTCCCAGTCCTTTATATAGGCACTCATTTGATCAACACCTCAGGGACAGACACAACAGGCTTCTCTACACCAAATGGAAATATATAATCCATTGTTGTCTCAATAACTCGCCCATCAGATAGCATAAGTTCGACAATGTTTGCATGGGGACCTATGCTTTTTCGTATTGTTTTTATTTTCCCAAGGTATCCCATGTTCTTTCCAGAGATAACAAGCCCCAAGACACCTTCCTTTAAAGTAATTTGTTCTTTTATTTCTTGATTAGGTATTGTTATCACAAGAGTATCATGTGTTTTATAAACATCCTCAACGGGGGTCCTCGGATCTTTTACATATATTATAATGTTTCTTCCATCATGTAAGGTTAGTTGAATATGCCCACCTTTTATAATGTGTTTATTTTTAATATAACATGGCTTGATATTCGCCTCATCAGCTGAGATAGGATGAAGGATTAACCTATCTTTTGGGGCGGGGAACACACGATAATGCTCGCCAGTAGGCAATATTGAAACCACGTCCATAATCCCAATGGGAAACTTCAACTCACGTCTGATTCTGCCATCAACAGCTACATGTCCTTTATTGAGGATTTTTTTTGCTTCGGACCTAGTTAAAGCGTAACCTAATAAATCTCGAATTATAATCTGTAAAGGTATAGACTTTTCTCGTGGATGAGGCCCAGGAATGGTCCTAGGCGCAAATTTAAATCCTTTTCTAGGTATTTTCCAAACCTTTGGTGCGGATATTCTCTTCTGTGTTAATGTTTTTCCTTTCTTGCCCATGATTACTCCTCCAGAGATTTACTTTTTTGCCTTCGTTCTAGAATTGCTTTTCGTTTTTTATCATGAAGGTTTAATTTTGTAATCATAACGTTACTATAATGAACAGGATAGAATATAGTAGTACCATCAGTTTTCTCAACAGTAATACCAGATATATGTAATCGGTAATTTTTTCGATCTACTTTCTCTACTTGCCCTTCTAAACCTTTAAAGACACCAGTAGTTATTACAACACTATCGCCCTTTACAATAGGCATACTTCTCACACCATATTCAGCACGTAAATCAGGCAATAGTGGTGCAGACATTATTTTTCCTCGCTTATGATGAGGTGCATTATATAAGCGTTTTCGTTGTTTTCTTGGATCCTTTACCTTCCGTCCCATATTAATCACCTTATGATAACAAATTAATTACAAATTAATTTATACAATAATACTTGCAATTTTTGCTACTGCAGCCCATTTTTCAGCAGCCTCTCTAGCAATAGGCCCTCTAACCTCAGATCCTTTTGGATTTCCTTTATCATCAGTAATTACTGCAGCATTATCTTCAAATTGTATCCATGTACCGTCTCCACGGCGATATGGTTTTCTTTGTCGTACTAGTATTGCTCTCCAGATTTTCTTTCGCATATCTGCCTTTCCAGTCTTTACTGATACAACGATCATATCACCAGGTGCAGCAGTAGGATAACGGTTCAGCCTAGTCTTGTATCCAACTACAGCTATGACTTGCAATATTTTAGCGCCACTATTATCGGCACATTTTATCTTTGCGCCAACAGGCACACCACGTGAAACAGTTTTACCTACTAATTTACCTCCAGACACTCCACGTCGTGGCATAAGATTATCCTCCAGATAAGTTTTCTACAACCACAAAAGCTACTGTTTTACTAAGTGGTCGGCATTCTGCAATTTTTACACGATCACCTTCTTTTACATCAATGCAATCTGGGACATGCGCTTTGATTTTGCTTGTTCTTGCCTCATATCGCTTGTACTTTTTCACATACCACATGTACTCTCTTTTAACTGTAACGGTTTTATGCATTTTTGTACTAATAACTATGCCTTCAAGTACTCTACCACGCACTGGTAAAGATCCATGATATGGGCAGTATGGATCATTACATTCTCGTGCTGGTGGATTTTTTATGACAATACCAATGTTTCTAGTCATTACCATTTCCTCCTAAATACACGTTTCAACCTATCCTCAGGGCGATACTTTATAAGATTACCATCAACCTCAACAACTGTTTTATCAGGAAGAGTGAACCTAAATATGCCGTCTTTGGTTACTTTAATAATTTTTCCATTTTCTTTCTTTATTATCAGCATGTTTTTTGTTTCAAATATCACAATTCCTTTTATATTGTTATTATTCGGATTAGCATGACGAGCAATGTATACATTCAAACCAATTAACTCATGATTTACAATATTATGAGGAGTTATCTTCATATGTGTAGGCATCCTGCAACTACTTACTTATTTTTTGTAATTCACGCTCACGTTTTACAGTAAGTATTCGAGCAATTGTTTTTCGAATTAAGCGTACTCTGGCTGGGTTATCAGTAGGTCCACCAGCAGCACTACCCCTACGCAACCTTATGAGTTCACCACGCAACTCAGTTGATCGTTTATTTAACTCACCATCAGACCAATCACGAATTTCTTTAATGCGATATAAGCCCATAATCAAACCCCTCAATTATTTTTTGATGTTTCTTCTTGATGAGTAACATCTTTTTCAGCAATAGATTTTTCTCCAGCATCTGTTTCTGTTTCTTCTAGTTCTCCTGACTCTTCAATAATTTCAGAGGTATCTATATCGCTGATTTTCATTTCATCAGGTAGTGGCGCTTCTGGAAGCATTATTTTCACTGTAATACCAAGCATACCCGGTTTGAGAAGGACTGTTGCTTTGCCTACATCTACAAAGTGATTTACGGGGTCTCCCGCTTTAATAAGAACGCCTGCACGGAACTTTTGATATCTAGCCCTTTGACTTGTAAGTTTTCCACTTATTGTAATTTCAGCACCTCTTGCACCAGCATTCATTATCCTTCGGAGAACGGTATATCCAGCACGTCTAAAATGAACACCTCTTTGTAGCGCAGATGCTAGCCGCTGAGCCATTACCTTTGCATTTAGCTCGGGCTCTGTGATTTCATCAACCTCAATTTGAGGATTCTCGATATGAAATAATTCCTCTATTTTCTGTGTGAGATCTCTAACAGTTTTTCCATGTTTACCAATAACCAAACCAGGTCTGGCAGCTTTAATAATTATACGTGTACCTAATGGAGTTTTTACTAGCTCAACACCAGCATATCCAGCTCGTGTTAGTTCATTAGCAAGAAACTCATTGAGTTGTATCTTTAAGAGATTTCGTTCTAGGAAATGTTGTTTTGCTTTCATGATAAACCCTACTCCCTTTCCTCCTCTACTACAATTTCAACATGTGTTAATTGTTTAAAGTAAGGTGATGATCTTCCAAATGCGCGAGGTATGAACTTCTTGATTTTCATAGATTTATGAGCTGCTGCATGAATTATTCTAACTCTGCTTATATCTAGACCCTTGACTTCGGCATTTGCCTCAACATTCTTGAGAACTTTAAGAATATGCTTAGCGGCTTTTACAGGATATCCACCAGTATGCCACTTCCATCGCCTTAATTTATTTGCATGATGCCCACCTGATTTAAAGTACCTCCGATAAGGCACCATTTCTTTCATTTCTATTACACGCTCTAGAAACTCTTCAGCATCTATTAGTTTCATACCTTTTATGGTTCTGCAGACCTCTACTGCTTTCTTGTAGGATATTCTTAGATCACGCCCACTAGCCTTTGCAGTAGTTTCAGGGTCTAATCCGATTATGGAATATTTGAAGTTTGGCATAGGACTCTCCTACCTGAGCTAACTTTATTTAAATACATAAATCCATTAGGGGTAATCATGATTAAAGTGAAGATTATAAAAATATTATGCAATGTGTAATCTTACTTCAGAGGAACAAATTGCGAACTCTTTGTTGCGCCAACTCCAGGGCTTCCGTGAACTACTCTTTTGTTTGTTATTGCAAATTCACCAAGATAATGGCCAATATGATAAACATCAATCTTCACTGGCTTGAATGTCTTTCCATCATATACTTCAATAGTTAAACCTACCATCTCTGGTAATATGATCATGTCTCTTACGTGTGTACGAATCTTTACTTTTTTGCCCTCTTCCATCTTCTTCTTAGCTTGCCTTATTTTCCTTAAAAGCTTTTTTTGCTCTTCAGTGAATCCGCGAAGTATACTTCTTCGCTGACGTGCATTAAGTAAATTAATGAACTCCTCTAATGGCATTTCTTTCAGTTGTTCGTATGTATATCCTCGATAAAGCACTTCTTTAGGCATTTTAATCTCCTTTGAACATTCATTTCTATTGGTTTCGCATACAAAAATACAGATATAAATTTTTCTCATTTGCATTAAGTAATAGTAAGCATTGTGATATACACATTTAGTTCTGTGAAAAGTGAAAGTAAATAATAAGCGGATTTGGCATAGACAAAAAACAATATTGACAACAAAAAAAGTGGATTAAAGTGTTAGTATTTATTCAGTCTACTCTGTTTTAGATTCTGCTTCAGTCTTGGGTTCCTCACTTTGTTCTTCGCTAGTTTCTTCCTCTTCTTCTTCTAATTCTTCTAGCGGCACAGGAGGAGGCGTTGTCAACATGGTCCAGCCAATCCAAGCGACAATGAGGAAGACAAGTACAATGGCAAGCCAGATGGGAATTGCAATAGACCAGTATGAAGAAAGCGCCGGAAGCCAGGCGATTGGTGGATTATCGACAAAAAACTGTTCTTTACCCCAAGGTGTCAAAATTACACAGTATGTATAGTAAATAATTATCAATAGTGAAGCTACTAATAGCAGTGCACCATATATCTTGTCCTTTGCCATAAGATATCCCTCTAGAAATCAAATATAACTGGGTTTAGTTCCAAAAGTATAATTTTTTCTACTTTTTAATGCTAAAAAACTTTTCCCACAAAGAAATCCTATTTGATATAGTGCACGCTTCATTGATAAAGCAAAAACAAAAAATTTAAGTTAAAACAATGAAATTGATTACAAGGTGTGAATTATGCCTATTGTAGTGTGGTGGAAAAGATTTCCAATGTTCGGATTTGCAATTTTCCTGCTAGGCTTAGGGACATTAATACAACTGCCGATCATATACCACAGTCAATTTATTTTAATTATTGAAGATTTCCCAATATTAGTTTTAACTAATATTTCAGCAATTATAGGAGTCTTTTCGGCACTTATATTGACCTGTGAAGGTTTTTTCATATATTATGAAAAGCGTGGTTTACAAACTTTCAAACTATTAGCACTAATTGTTCCCATAGTTGTAACGATATACTATCTTGCATATTTTGTACCATTCTATATTCATAATTTACTAACACTACCAGATTTCCTTATGCCGATTAGAGATACGGACATTAACTATCAATTTACATTAAGTTTACTTAGTGCTGTTACGATCACAGTATTAATTTCAGCAATAATCAATGAAAGGCTTATAGAACGTGCAAAGATTATCAAAAAGAAATAATGTTTCACTGTCTTTTCATATTTTGTGATATTTTTATAACACAAGTTTGTTAGTATCAAAGAGTTTTTGGAGATAAATGTCTAGGCAGCCCCTTAGTAAATGTGATTTTTTATTTAAAGTTTAAGAATATGGAAATAAAAAAGGCGGGAGACTTTCCGTAAGGTGTAAAAGTCTACGGAAAGTCAGAATAATCTCCCCTAAGCACCCAAGATATCGATAATGATATCTCAGGTGCTTAGGCCCCATCTTAATGAAAATATCATTTTTTGGCTATAAAAATCTACTTATTGAAAAAGTGAAGATTTCGCTTTGTTAATTTTTTAATTTATTCTCTTTAAAATTGATTTTTTAATTAATAATTGCATATGGTATTGTGATATTATCAAAAAAAACATAATACAAAAATGTTTAAAAAATACCAACTCCAACTATTGATAATATTTTTCCATAAAGATACGGATATCATGGTATTTTCATTATCGGGAATACATTAAATTAACAATAACATGTTGTATTGTTTAGTTATTGTTTAGTTTTAAATTTTCAAAAAAATTTCAACATAATAACGGGCCCGCCGGGATTCGAACCCGGGATCTCCGGCTATCTTCTCAAAAAGAAGTAAATGATCCGGAGGCCGGCGCTCTATCCAGACTGAGCTACGGGCCCAAGCTTTATAAGATAAGATATATATCATATTATGGCGGACCCGAGGGGATTTGAACCCCTGACCACCGGCTATCTCCAGAGTATAGGAGGCCGGCGCTCTATCCAGACTGAGCTACGGGTCCACATATGTAATCAAAGTCCAATGGACTATCTTTATTGTGATATAATAAATTTAACGGAAAACATTTTTAAGTTAATTACGTAAACCATATCTAAACTAAATATATTGCAAAGATTCGGGCCCGTGGCCTAGCAGGATAGGGCGCAGCTTTACATTTGCGTAAGCCTGCGGACATGAAGCTAGGCAGTAAGCCTGAGATCCCGGGTTCGAATCCCGGCGGGCCCGCCATATCACTACGTATCACAACGATTTGCAGAGAGAGTATTTATGTTCAACAAAGAGATGTTGTATGAAAGGTACATTGAAAATCCAGAAGAATTAGATAGTATGTTAAGACGTATCCTTACAAGTGATGCCTACAAGTATGTTTTTAAGATATTACCAAAGAAGTATTCAGATTTTGATTTTTTTGAGGTCAAGTTTGGACTTGCCCTTTATTATATAAATAGAGGTTTTCCACGTGCAGATGCGCCTGCATGGAGCAGTTGTACAACAATGGTTGGAACTGGTTTTGAGAGAATTACATATCAAGGAGTCATTAGAATTATAGAGTACATCAACAAACTCAAAAATGAGAAAAAGAGACGTTTATATGCGAGACGCGTCGATGAGGACATTTTTCTGCCATCATCAAATTTTTAATGAGTTATATTTTTTATTTGCTCAGTTAGAAGCCTTACATATTTATTTCTAAGTGTAATGACGGTCTGTTCATCTCTTCCTTCAATAGCTACACGTATTAATGGTTCTGTGTTACTTGGCCTTATTAGAACCCAGCCAGAATCAGTTATTATTTTTAACCCATCGAGTGTCAAAATCTGCTCGCCTTGCTCGGATAAGCGTTGAATCAACTGACGTACTACCTCAAATTTATACCTATCTGGACAGTCTATATTTGTTGTATATGTGTAATACATAGGTATCTCTGATGCCAACTCACTAAGGGCTTTCTCGCTTTCGGAAATAATTTCGGCCATTAGAAGACTCCCGAAAATCCCATCATCATATGGAAGTCCATATGCTGGAAAGAAATAATGTGCACTAGACTCAACGCCCAAAACAGCATTAGTTTCTTTGCATTTTTCTGCAACAAAAACGTCACCAACTTTACTCCTAACAACTGTACCACCTAGTCCATTAACTACATCATCCACACACATACTGCACGAAACATTAGCAACAATAGTTTTTCCAATACCTTTGGAGATTATATACTTTGCAAATATTGCACCACTAATTTCTGGCGGAATTAATTGTCCTTTCTCATCAATAAAGACAACACGATCTGCATCGCCATCATATGCAACACCGAAAGATGCATTGTACTTAAGTACTGCAGATTTTAATACGGATAGATCTCCTTTTAAAGGGTCTGATGGGCGGCTTGAAAATGTACCATCAGGATAACAATTAACCGTAATTATAGATAGACCTAGTTTTCTGAATACATAGGGTGCAAAAGTACTTGCAGCACCATTGCCACAGTCTATCACTATTCTTAGATTTTCATTGGAGAACTTAAGTTTCTTTGACACAAATGCCACATATCTATCAATTAATCGTGTGATATCTTCCATATATACGGTTCCTAGCTGATACCAATTAGCCATGGTTATTTTTGAGGTGGAATAAAAGATTTTTTTTATTTTTTCATTTTCCTCTGTAAAACCAGTCCCATCTGTCCTTCGAAATCTAATTCCATTATATTCTGGAGGGTTGTGGCTCGCAGTAATCATTACCCCACCACTTAGATTTGTGTTTGATAATAAATAGAAATTAAGAGCTGGTATTGGCAACAGCCCTAATTTGATGACAGAAACCCCTGTAGAAAGCACACCAGATGTAAAAGCTTGCTCAAACATAATGCTACTGGTTCTGGTATCATAGGCAATGGCAATTGTGCCTTTTCCAATATATGTTCCGAAGGCTGCGCCTATTCTTGTAACAATCTCAGGATATAGATCCTGTCCAACAACTCCACGGATATCATAAGCACGAAAGATATGTTCAATTTCATTAACATCACGCATAACTCACACCACATACAAATGACAGTTTCATAGATTTTAACTTTTTAGTTAAAGCGCCAAAAGACCAAAAATTATAACAAAAATTAAAAAGATTTATATACTACAATTTATTATATTAATTTTGAGGAAAAAATCAAACCGACTTAAAAAATGTCCAGTGGAAATGAAGGGGGCATATTCTAGAATGAGTGATATGAAAAGTTTAGAAAGTCCAGCTGTGTACATCCCTATAGTCTTTGTTAAAGATGAAGAGAAATTTTTTGAAATTGCTAGGAATGCAAAAATGGTCGTATATGATGTAGAAAAATCACTTGACACTAACTTCCGATATAGAAAGATAACAGTATATGCGATAGGTTTTGAAAAAGAAGGTTTACCATTAACTGTAGGTTTCCGTCTTAGTATATCAGATATTATTGAACAAAATGTAAACAGCGACTATGAAGCAATAATTGAGAAAACACATCTACTTATAGATAAGCTTGTTAAAAAAGTTTCTACGGAATACAATGGCGTTGAAGGTCACATAGAGAGCCCTAATCTTCAAGAAATATGGAAAAGCTTCTATTAGGGTGTAGTTAATTTCAGAATAATATAAGTACATACATTTTCGAAAAACTTTTATTTTCTTAATGTAAAAACAGATATGCTATGTAGATTTGGGCGGGTAGTCTAGCCCGGTTATGACGCTGCCCTGACGATAGTACCACCGATGGTGGTGCTAGCAAAACGGCAGAGGTCGCCGGTTCGAGTCCGGCCCCGCCCACCAATTCGATAAAAGGCCATAAAGCTATTATTGAAATTTTATAATTTTATTGTTTCACCTACAGAGGGGGCGTATACATCCACATCTTTTCGTTTTGAAGCAATACGTTCGGAAAATGAGTCTATTTTTGCAGATTCACCATGCACAAGGATTATGTTCTTTACATATTTTAATGGCTCTGACGCTAAGAATCGAAATAGACCTACAAAATCGGAATGCCCACTAAACTCAAAATTTTTTATCTCGGCATGAACTGTAATGACTTCATTACCTACTGTTAAATCACGATTACCTTCTAATAATTGCCTGCCACGAGTTCCTTCTACCTGATATCCAGTAAGAACTAAAAGATTATTTTCATCAATACCAAAATGTTTTAAATAATACAAAATTGGCCCGCCTTGAAGCATACCAGATGTGCTTACGATGATAATAGGATCTTTTGATTTAATGATATCTTTACGTCGTTTTACAGGGAAGAAAAACTCTGATTCAAATGGATTATGCTGAGTATATCTTATTTGTTTTTGAATTTCTGGCTTAAGCCATTCCCAATAAAGTTTGTATTTTTCATTCACATCTCTAATAAGACCGTCAATATAAATTGGGATTTCAGGAATATGTTTGCTTCGCATATATGCATCAAGTGTAAGAAGAACTTGTTGAGCGCGTCCTACAGCATAAGCAGCCACCATTATTTTCCCACCACGTTCATAGGTATCCTTTATTGCTTTTATGAAATCTTGTTCAATTTTTTGCATAGAGGGACGTTTATCAGCAGGACTCGCATATGTTGATTCCATAATAACGGTATTCACATGCGGAATATGTAGATCTGCCATTCGAAGTGTGCGCGAGTGTTGCATTGAAAAATCACCAGTATATAGTAACCTATGTGTACCTAACTTTAGTAGTATCATTGAGCTACCTAATATATGTCCCGCACTCACCATTGTAAAACTACTAGTTGAGTTGAGGGGCATATTAACACGATACCTTACATTAACACTCTTTTTCCTTAGATAATGAACATCTTTTTGCGTATATGGGAGGGGCATATCATTTTCATTAAGGATTCTTATACTATCATAAAAAAGCAATTCGCTTAAGTCTTGAGTGGGTGGTGTTGCATAGTAAGGTATATCAAAATTTCGTACAACTCGTGGGACGTAACCACAATGATCTAAATGAGCATGTGTTACCATCAAAAATTTTGGTTTTTCTGGAGGGTCTAATGGGCATCTTTTATCATCATCAACTGCACCAACAGAGATCCCAGCGTCAAGCAAAATTGTCATATCATCCTTTGATACAAGAATCGAAGATCGGCCAACTTCTCTAGCACCGCCTAGGAAAGTGATAGACACCATGCAAATCAACACACAGCCCTATAAATTTGAGATAAGAAGCAAAATACCAACGATAACAGTAAGAAACATTAGAATAAGAAAAAAAATACCCATCAATTTCTTTGAACGATATTTCATATTAATCCTCCTTTGCAAAGAGAATCTCAGCAAGTTTCTTTAGAGAGAGAATTCCATGAATTTCACCATCAAAGTGTGGCACTATTGTTAGCTTATAATCCTCTGCATAGAGATATTTTATACGTTCTAAATTTTCTTGTTCTATTTTGTATCTTGTTGCAAAATATTTACACTCTTTTGCATCTTCAGGCAGTACCATATTGACAATCATATGAGTGACAGGTATATCATATGTGTATAGTGTTGAAAGTAATCGCTCTGTCTCTTCCATAGCCATTAAGGTTGGTATCAGTACTGGGATAAAGGTGGTCACATTATGATCGCTTAGTATTTTTCTAGCATCACGAATTGTCTGTTGCATAGCTTTAAGATACTCTAGGCTCTTATCTTGTGGACTTTCACCACCAAATAATCTTTTCATAAAGCCAAATGCATTCTTCATCCAAAGTTGTAACCGAATCAACTTACCAACAGCGCTATCCAAGACATCAGGAAGACTTAAAAGACGCAATGTATGACCTGTGGGGGCTGTATCAAAAACAACAATATCATAGTCACTATGTTGCATTAACTCAAGTACCTTTGTAAATGCAATAGCTTCGTCCATACCAGGAAATAACATATCATTTGTTTCGCCAAACATAGCCATTGCTTGAGTGAATTCTTCTTGTGGTTGTGCTTGCATTTTCTCTTGCATTTCTTTCATAACTTTTTGAGGATTTATTTCTTGAGCATAAAGATTTTTGACTCCAGGAACAGAGATAACATCTCCTCCGCTTAAGTCTTTATCAAATGCATCACTTAGACTATGTGCTGGATCAGTACTAATGATTAAGGTTTTATAGCCATGCTCTGCAAAAAAGAGCGCAGTAGCTGATGCACAAGAAGTTTTTCCTACGCCACCTTTTCCTCCGAAAAGAAAATATTTTATTGGTTTTTCTAGTAAATCGTATAAAGTCATACTAATCCTTCCAGATTTTTTATTGTACAAGAGATTATATTTTTAAACACGCTTTCTACAACTGTTAGTTAAATCGTTTAATAACATTTTTCTATTTATTTAAAAAAGTTTAGGCTTCAACATGATGTGAGACTATGAGTGCAAGTACCGTAGTAAAGGGATTTGTGTCACAAATTCCAGAGATTGTGCTGTCCGCTTTCAAAATAAAAAAAGATTCAAGTACTCCATTTCAAATAAATAGTTCATATGAACGCGTTAGTGTAATCATTATTCATAATCTTGGTTTAAAGGAGGTCATTCAATACAAACCATCCTTTTTATTGAGGAATGCAGGAAAGATATTAGCGCTTTTCACCAATAAACCCACAATACATGATGTGCTCTTGTCAATGACAAAAACAAGTAATTATAATTTGTTTGATATTCTTGAGACACAGGGAATAAAAACAATAATTATTGGTAGAAATTATCTCGAGAGGTTTGTAGGGAGATTATCCCGCTTCATCAATACAAAAACAGACATGGAAACTTATGTAAAAGTTATTACATACGTTAATAGAATTAACTTTTTGCTAGCTGAATTTTTAGATCTTAATAAAAGAAATAATAACTTGACAAAAATTATATCTGAAAACGAAATAAAAGCCAAAATAGTTAAAAAAACAGACGATTTTATAAAATTAATCCACAAGCAAGTTAAGCCAAACTCTCTTAACTTAATTATAGGTGTTCCTAATGTTGATAATCCTGCTATAAATATTCCAGTAGGTTTTGTAATACCGAAATAGATAAAACAGAGAAAAATTTAGTTTAGATATCGTATTTAAAACTCTGCGAGGGATTCTATGGGAAAAATACGTAAAGGTGTAAAATGTTCAATTCAAGGATGCGAAGAAAAAGCTGTTAGAAGTATCCCAGTAGCACAATTCAATCAAGTACGTTCACAATTGAAATTAAAAGCAAATGTTCAAAGCAGAGCATATTTATGTGAAAAGCACTATAAGGCTATCAGAAAAGAACTGAAAAGATTAAGGAAAATAGAAAGAAAAAGGTTCGGAATTTAGTTTTTTATTCTTTGATTATTATTATGCCACACGATATCATGCACTCATAAAAATCTTGGACGAATTGCTTTTTCTGGACATGCTGCCCAACAGTTTCCGCAATAAATGCACTCTGGAGACTTTATAACAGAACCCTCTCTAAGGAATCGAATGCCCATGGGACAAGCCTTTTCACAAAGTTCACAGTTTGTGCATCTAACAGGATTTATTTTGAAGTGTAGCAAGCTATACTTACTTAATACGCCCATAAGAGCTCCTGTAGGGCAAAAATAGCGGCAATAACCTCTACGTATAAATAGTGAAAGTATTATTATGAATATCAGAAATGCAAATCGAATCCAAAAGTATGGAGAAAGATCAAAGAACCTTGACTTTTCAATTAATCGGAAAAATCTCTCATTTTCAAGTAAGGCAGGAATAAATGTTTCGATTGTATCGACGGGACTAATTACAGCCCAAGGGATTCTTGAATAAGGGCCTAACGCTGATACAAGTGCTTCGCCAACGCCTCGTGCTTTTGAGATACCGACCCAACTTACTAGAAGCAAAATCACACCGAGGATAAAATATTTCATTCGTGCAAAATCTTTATTCACAGAAGGCGTCGGTTCATATTTTTTAATTGGTAAAAATGCAAGAATATCTTGAATAAGTCCAAATGGACAAACCCATCCACAGAAAAGTCTTCCAAGGAATACTGCTGTAAGTAGTATTATTGCAATTTCCAAATATGGGAATTCCGCCGACGTGACTCGCAGTTGAAGTATATCGAGAACCCCAGGAATTGTAGTAAATGGACTTGCAACACTTTGCTCAATTGGAAATGCTGGAAGATATTTATAGAAAAAGGAAATGTTATCCTTCAGAAAGTAGTATATTGAATTTATGGGGAATATTTTTTCTTTATCTATACCGAAATATGCTAATACATCGGTAAATAAGTATAAATTTATCATAAGAAAGAAATATACTTGTACAATACGTCTAGTAATAACGATGGGAGAGTATGGGATGTATTTTTGCAATTTGGATGTAATAGGAGATAGTTTTATTTTTATTGCATGTATCCTGGACTTTATTGACTGCATAGAATCACCTAAGCTTATGTATAAAGATGCATCAAGTATTAGTTTTGTAATTATTTAAACTTTTTAAAACTCTTTCCTTCTAGTTTTTTTAACAACTTATCTTTTATAGGAAGAGGTATTCGATCTGGTTCTTCAATTTCGTTTTTGTAGCTTGTTTGCGGTTTGATTTGCTTAGTAGGTCTATGTGTATACAAACCACAAGACCCGTCACTTCTAAGTTTACCTATACTACAAGATGCAAATTTGCATTTTGAACCAGTGCATAAGTCACCAACCCAGCTACAAACAGCTATTTTTTTGCCTTGCTTGGAGTACTTTATCTTCAAGTAACCGCGTGTGCAACGAAAATGTTTACATACAGGCGTGCACATACGATTATGCAAACAATCCACCGCCAATATGAAATCATTTGATTGTTTCTTTAATTTTACGTATGTACTTTTCTATCAAATCCGCAGCATTCTTATAAATAAATATTTTCATGGTAATCTCATTTTGATGTAGAAAATATTCATCTTGTGAGAGTTCGTTTATGGAGTATGCAACAAAAATATGATCTTTTTCAACATTTAATCTTTTCAAATCATTTAATATATCTCGCTTTATATGTTTTAGTTCTTGAACTATTTCACGTAATAATTTTTTTAACTCTTTTATTCTTTGAGATATGGCTTTTTTATACTCTTTATATGCAGCTTTAGATATAGCTTTCTTAGATTTTAATTCATTTAGTTTATCTAATTTTTTTGTATTATTTTCAAGCTCTTGTAAATATCTTTCAGGAATATAATTTTCTTTTAATGTCTTATTAGCAGTATTTTTGAGTTCTTTGAGTTTTTCGAATTTGAGATTTAATTTTTCTAATTCTTGTTCTAATGCATCTTTCGATAGATCACCAAGTTTCCAGTCAAGTTCAAGCTCTTTAGCTTGCGTACTAATTTTCTTAAGCTCAGAATCTACATATTCGATTGTTCCCTTAGCAATAAAAAAATTCTTTAATCCATCTATTATTGTTTTCTTCGAATCATCTATAGAATTATTTTCGCGCAATGCACACACCATTAGAATAATTTAATAAACTAAAACTTTAAGATGGACAAATCAACTTAGGGTAATCCAGCTCGATGACTTACTACCATTTTTCCTATATAATCAATAATTGTAAGAATCTGATCCTCAGCAATTGCAAAAGATAAGGCGGTTAACCCAAAAACTATTAACAATGCAGTAATAGCTCTCTCATTCATGAAAAATCACCGCGGTATACTAACTCAAAAAATAATTTAAAGATTGTGGATTTTATTTCTAACCCACAACATAGTCACCTTTCTTAAAGTGTTCATGGTTTAAACCATGAAAAACCAAAAAACTCTGGTTCACCTTTCTCATTTATCATTGCAATGATAAACTTCTTCTTAACACTAGTAGCTAAACGCCCAGCTCTTAGTAAGTCTATTGCAGATAGTTGAAAACGTTTAGATACAACATGTACAAGAAATGGAGCATGGTCAATCCCAGGACCGTGTTCATAAACTGCAAATCGTGCTCCAAACTTTAATCCAGGTCTAACTACGTAGCCTTTGTCTCTGAGATACTTATAGATAATATATTCATTCAAAAAATCACTATAGCTTTCTTTTGCAATATCAATAAGTTTCTCTTTTGATAGATAATCTCCTGTATTTGCATCTAGTATTTTTAGCTGATTTTTTTCTACAAGATACACAGCCTCAAAAAAGCTGAGCTGTAAAGGTTTATTAAACTCAGCTTTTGGTTTCTTTATTCCTAAAGGTTTCCCAAAAAAGCCTTCCCAGTACAGTCTTTGTGCACTATCAATATCCCATATTAGAATATTGTTATTTCCTATTAGTGTTGCCTCAATTAATTCGTGCGTAGGGTTAGCAGACATATACAACACGCTACCTACTCATAGCTAAGATGAGTATTGCATCTGCAACTTCTTCTGAAACATCGGATATCTCTTCTACATGATTTATAAAATCTCTAACTCTTAATAAGACACGTAAATCAATCTCTTCACTTGCAACAATGTCTAAAATTCTACGATGAACAAAGTCGATAGATCGTTCTAAGCTATTAATCTTACTGACATATGCAGCAACTTTCTCGGTGTTTATAGACAAAACTCTAACTGCATCTTTAAGTGTGTTAATTACTTCGATTACTTTGTCAACCATTTTTAAGATTTCATTTGAAATTTTTTCTGGAGGGTGCCAATCGAGTATAGTAGTCAAATGAAAACCAGCACTTTCTACATTTTCTGCAATTTTATCAGCAATTAATACAATACGCATCAAATCTTCTCTTTGAAGAAGAGATGGTGTTTCGGATAAGTGTTTAAGAAGAACATGTTTTGCGTTATCTGCCTTACGCTCGAGTTCTGCTAACTTTTTTATTACCGCATCAGGATTAATTTCCTCATTATTTAACCATCTTTCAATTAAATATGATAAATAAGTGACACCTTCACCTATGTAGATTAAATGATCTAAACACATACCCAATGCATTACGCTCAACTTCATTCAAATACTCAGTCCTATCATGATAATCGGATGCCATACAAATTACACCTTACAATTCTTTCGAGTTACAAATAGTGAATCTATTTAAAAATTTAGCGGAATTTAAAACAGAAAAAGAAGTAATAACTAACTAATCACTTCGCTCTACAGAGTAATCTAACATAAATGCCTTTTCTTGCTCTTGTACGTACTTAACTGATTGTTTTACATCTGCAAACAGTCTTCTTGCTGTTTCTATATCTTCAACAGTAATTACTACATCGGATGGGTTTCGTTTCTTAGCCAACTCCACAGCTGGACCTAAAAGCTGGACACTATAACGCAAACTTGCTTCAACACCAATTTCTGTTAACCGTTTATGTGCCTCCTCATCTAACTTTGCGCCCTCTTCTGCCGCTCTAATTTTTATTATTTCGTATATTTCTTCCTTAGAATATGGTTTTGTGTTTATGATTAAAACTCTATCCAATAAGTCTAAAGGAAGACCATGTGGACTGCGTATGTCAGTACCCCGAATCTTAGTGATGCCACGATTACTAGCCAGAATAATGATAGGTGCTAATTCACTCTCCATAGCTCTATTCAAGAAAGAGTATGCCTCAATATCTAACATATGAGATTCGTCAATGAAAAGTACTCCAGGAATTATTTCTGCGCGGCCTTCTTCAACCATTTCTCTTACTGCTTGATCCACTTGTTTTCTAATTTCTGGATCAATTTCTTTTTCTGTCGCTGTTGAAAATAACAAACCAAAGAGGCCAAATCCAGAACGTCTTGCTTGCATTTCGTCTAAATCTGCGAGAGTCATTGTATAAACAAATTCTTTTTCTGTTAGAATTGGACCATCAGGAACATCTACTAATCGTTCTGGTTCAATATCATAATGTTTTACAGTAGATTCTTGTGCGCGTCCCATGCGTGTTACTCTGCCTGTTTCTGCATCAATCATAACTACATCTCCTGGAGTGATGTTCTGATTTATGAAGTTCATTGCAACTTGCTGTCCAACTTCAAAGCTCTTTTTTTCTTTTTTTGTTCTCAAAGTGAGTTTTGCAGACTCAGGTAATTGTTGATAAGGATTATAGGGATTTCTAACTAGTTTTGGCTGGAATTCGTCGACAACACCTTGGTAGATTTTCCTCATCTCATGAATACGAACACCCATTGCTTTACGAAGTGCTTCTTGCAGTATCTCTGTCTTTTTCCTTTCTTCACTATAGATTTCACTACCTGCAAGCATAACAAAGGGAACATCTTCACCTAATTCTTTCGCAATTCCTAATGCAATTGCTGTTTTACCTGTTCCAGGAGGACCTGCAAGCAGAATAGCACGTCCTGCCATTTTTCCAGCTTTGACCATGGCAACAATAAGTCCAGCTGCTTCACGAGCTTCAATTTGTCCCACAAAACCATCTGCAACTGGTAATGCCTTAAAATCTTTAAGACCAAGACCACGAATATGACTATGGGATCCAATTCTCTCAAATGGTTTTCTCGTTATCTCTCGAATCCCCGACATATCCACCACCTCTAAAATACTTTGTAAAAATATCTAGATGTGAGTAATTCAAAAATTTTTCGTTAATAATAATTGTAAAAACAAATTTTTAGCAATACTATTCTACAATAAATACTTGAGCTGGAAAATAATCAGGATATCTGACTGCATGATAAATAACTTCTGTTGCATCAAAACAAAATTAAAATCAAAAATATTACTTTTAGGGATTGATTTTTCTAACAACAACTAAGTTGGCACCTTCTTGTGGAGTCACTAATATTTCTCGGTCTTCTGTTTTTATAACCAGAACCTTAAGGCTTGAAAGTTCAAGTTCTGAGAGGATGGATTTAACTTTCCCAATTAGAGATGTTACTAACGCTGAAATTATCTCTGCTTTATTTATGTCAATTGTAGAACTTAATGGAAATCCTGAATCATCAGCAAGAACTACACTTTCTACACCTTTATATTTTGTTAATCCTGCCAAAATTTGTTTAATCTTTTCTTCTTGAACAGGCAAGGTTCTTCTCTCCTACAGATTTATGATTTTCTTTACTCCAGCATATTATTAAATCTTATCGTTTTATCATTGTTGATTATTTGATTAAAAAATCAGAAACATGAATTCCTCATGTAAGTAAAATTAGCAATAATAAATAAACAAAACAAAGTAATTAAAAAAAGTAAACAGCAAGGAAATTTATTCTTCTGTTTCGCGCTCTTTTGGCACTTCTTGAGTTGTACTTGATTCTTTACCGAAAACAATCATAGGTTCCCTTCGGACATATGTGCCCTTACCCTGAATAACATACTTCAGAGATATTTCATTACCCTTTTCAATTCGTTTGAATGTCCACATCACGTTTGTTCCTTCAGGAGTTTCTTGAACCTCTGGTTTAAGTTCTTCGGGTTCCCAGCTTACTAGGTTATATCCTGGTGGAATGTAATCAATTATTGTCACGTTTTCAACTGCGACTTCGCCACGGTTAATGAATCTTAATGGTATAACGAACTCTCCTGGGTTCTGGCCAGGTAATACGGTCTTGTATCTTGCAATTTTCCTTGGAACGTACTTAATTCCAATCTTTACTGGAATTCCTTCATAGACTGTTGGTATTACAGGAAGCGCGCTGTTAGCTTTTACACTGAATGGGCCGACATACTCAGTTGTTGGTCTGGGTGACCATGAGAATATTGGAAATTCACAGGTTATTTGCTCACCAGGATTTATACCACCCACAGAAGCCACTAAATTCGTTGCTACTATAGTCAACGTGTGAGATTTACTTGAGTCATCATCATCTGGGATTCTCTCGACACGAACATCTTTGATAGGAGTTTCACCCTTGAAAACACGGATATCCGATGGTGCAGACGGCTTAAAATCAACAGGTATTTCGTCTATGAATGTCACCTCATCAATAACAGCACTACCAGTATTAGTTGCTTGAATAACAACCGTCATAGGTGTTTTAGTGTATGCATCAACCTCAGGTGGTTTATATGCCTTCTCAGCTTCAATCTTCAGAACTGGCAAGATCTTTGGCTGCTTCTCTATATGACCAATAACTTTTCTAGTTACAATGTACTCAACAGAATAGTCAACCTCTTTATCTAATATAGGTGGTTCAGGAGATTCAATAATTACTTCTTTTCTCCAAGATTCTCCAGCAGCTACTACTGCACCTGGTTCCTCTTCAGCAATAGAGTTCCTCTTTCCATCAGGTAACGTTTGGTAAATCACAGCTTTATTTACTTTAAGAGCAAAATCACTATCATTCAGGAAATCTAAATAACAGATCCATCGATTAGGCTGTTTTGGATCCTCCTCCTCGCTTCCACCTACATATGCACTTGTTTCAGCATCAAGATAGGGTTGTATAGATGATCTTGTCTTCCCCTCAGTAACATAACTTACAGATAATCCTCCAGCGCTGTATGGTTCTCCTTGCTCAGGAGTTATATTTACTTTAAATCTGAGTTCAACGTCACCATTCGGATACAATTCAAAGTCCTTCCAGATTAACTCCCTATTTTTTGGATGAAATATTACTTTACCTGCAGTTGGTTTTTCGATTTCTGGTACTCCAAATGCTGCCGGTAATGATTTCAGTACCTGAATTGAAGTTATGTGAGCATCAGATACATTCGTTATTTTTATTACAAATTCTACAGTAGTTTGAATGCCATAAGCCAAAGTATCGTGAGGTACTTGACTTCGTAATTGTGGTGCTGTATCGATTATTTCTTGAACTTTTAAAAGTGGTTGCTCTGCAGTATATGTATAATCAAGAGTCCATTGACCTTTGACAGATACCTCTCCGACATTAATCTCTTGACTTGAAAGATTAGTTCCTTCAACACCATCCAACTTAAGTACGGCATTCCAAATTTTACTTTTACTACTTGGGTTAATTACAGATAAAACACCAGTAACTTTCATCTCGCTAACTTCATTATCAGGAGTGAGTGTGCAATCCTCCGTTTCGGTGAGATCTATAATTACCGCATTCTGCTCGTTCGACACTCTAACCCACCTCTATCGTCAGACTAGTTAAGAAATTACTGTTCCTAATTATGCATTTTATATTATTTAATACTTCGCTTTTAGATAATAGAGAATTTAGTAACATATAGTAGCACGTAATCCTAAAATAGTGAAATATTTTTTATATTCTTTTAAGAGCAACCTATTTTTGGCGCTTTTTTAAAATAAAACGACGTTTATTTTTGCATATAAGGCATGTTAATACAATGTGAGATGTACGACGTGCCCTGATTCTTATTCTTGCAGTAACACCAGGTATTAATATAGTATTACATCTCCGGCAAAAACGATAATTCCACTCGCCACGCATTGTAACACGTGCTTTACTAAGAATTTTTCTTGCTAAAGAGACATAATCTTGAGATAATTTCAAATCTTCTTTGACTGTTTTTTTAGCAAGATCTAGCAGAATTTTTGCTCTTTGATATGCTAAATCCTTCAGATATAACTCTTTATATCTATTCTGTTTATACGCCATTATTATCATCTTTCAGTTTTTAGAATTAATATTAGATGCAAAACAAAATCACTTTGGATAATTTAATCATCTAGTTAATAAATACTATAGTATATATTTATGAGGTGCCTTAAGCATGACGAAAATTATATTTATTATAGTAGATGCTGCAATAGAGCTTACAGACAGATACGTTTCAAAGAAAATAATCAAACTTCCAAATAGACTTCTTGACATTAGTGTTCATTATAGATATCTCATAAAAAAGCCTAAACTCATAGGAAAGCATGGAAGACCTGACATAACACATTTTACTTTACTTTTATTATTAGACTCTATTTTGAATAGAGAAAGACTTCTTGATATTTATGTTCATACTGTTGATGAGAAGATGATTTTTATAAATCCAGAAACACGACTCCCTAAAAACTATATTCAATTTAAAGGCTTATTTGCAAAACTTTTGATTGAAGGCAAAATTATTGACAGTAAAACAAAAAAAGTTCTCTTGAAGGTAGAAAATTACAACTTGTCTTCATTTATAGAAAAAGAAAAACCAGATTTAACTATTGCCTTAACCAGTAAAGGAAAGCCTACCAAAATCTCAGATCTTGCGAAAACTATAATAGAATATGAAAAAATAGCAGTTGCTGTTGGAGGATTTCCAAAAAATTCGTTTTCTGATAGTGTTCTAAAAACATTTAAGAAGCACTATTCAATAGACCCAGAACCTTTGCACACATGGACCGTTACTTCCAAGATAATTTCAACTCTAGAAAACGAGTTACACTTGGATGAGATAAGATTCAAAAAGCATGGTAAAATAAGTGGTGCGGGTGCCGGGATTTGAACCCGGGTCGCTGGCTGACCTCCCACTAGGATGGAGGGCCAGTGTCCTAGTCCAGACTAGACGACACCCGCATAGAATCTATGTTGTGAAATATACAAAATTATTTAAAAGCATTTCTCTTCTTTTGGTGATACTTCATTGTTAAAACTATTTTTAATCTAAAAAACTAATAATATGAAGTACAAAAATTTAAGTATCAATATGTGGTTGTAAAATAAGTAGTAGGAGGCGCTAACTATGATTACAATTGAATATTTTGGGCATGCTTCATTTCGAATAATAACAGAAAATAATATGCATTTTGTTTTTGATCCTGGAATCTATAATGAAAATAAGTTAGTACCAGAAGATACTAAAACAGATTTTATTTGTGTAACACATATACATCAAGATCATTATGGAAACTGCGTGGAATTAGCCAAAAAACAAAAAGCTCTGCTTTTTGGTAATTCAAGCGTTATTCAAAAGGCAAAAAAAGAGGGCATTTATCCTTGGCTTATAAGAGAACTGGGCAACAATATGACCTATAAGATAGAGGAGTTTACACTAGCGGGGTACAGTATTAGACATGGACCTGTGTCGATTGAAAAACAACCAGAAAACACGAGTTTTATGCTAACAGTTGAAGATACAAACATAGTCCATCTAGGTGACGCAATAGGGATAGGCCCATATGAACGATTTAAAATTGATGTTCTTTTCATGCCTATTGATGAAACAGAGGCTCTGAAACCTCAAGAGGCTCTGAACGCTGCAAATGTTTTGAAACCAAGAGTTATAATTCCGATGCATTACAAAAGTGATGATGATGTTGAGTATTTTGTAAAAAATCTAAAGTATTTCTCATCTACATCAACTGCGATTGTGCTGAGACCAAAGCAAAAAGTTACTTGCTTTTGGCATGTGGGCCATGAGTTTATATGTCAAGCAGAAGATTAAACTGAAACCGTTTTTCTTCTTTATATAAAACAACCAAAGACTTGATTAATAACCAAATCGTAGTATAATACAAGTTAAAAATAGATGGTGGACCGGCCGGGATTCGAACCCGGGGCCTCCTCCGCTCTGGATTTATTACGCCAGGGAGGCGATCTACCGCTGATCTACCGGCCCAGATAAAATGACTTAAACTAGTTAGATTAACTAATTTAGACAATATTTTTAAATTTTATCTATACTAGTCGTACTTTGTTTACTTTTTTATTTTGCCAATTGTACCGTCTGATCTTTTTTGATGCCCCAAATCCACAAGCAGCACATCTCTTTTTACGAACATTATAAGCTCTTCTACCACAACGACGACATCGTATATGTGTCTTTTTGTTCTTTTTTCCAAAAGATGGTGTTCCTTTTACCATAGAATCACCTTGGTGCGGGTGCTATAAGAACTACATTATCACCCCGAACAACAATTGTTCCACGTGGTTTTGTATTACCTTCTTCCAAAATTTCATCAGCTTCATCTAAAATCAAATTCATGTGAGTATCAAAGCCTCTTAGTATTCCTCGTAATAGTCTATTTCCTCTCAGCCGAACGAGTACAAGGCTTCTTCTCACGTTATAAAGTAAATTTAATGGTTTCTCACCGCTCATATCAAACTCGCTCCACAAATGGAAGTTTTTTATTATTTACAAACAAATTACTTTATTGCTTTACATCAGGTCTTAATTATATATTTTTCGCTTAATAAACCTCAAAAATATGGTGATTATTTATGGCAATGCAAGGTTTGAAAAGAAAAGTACTTAGTAAAAAAGAAATAAAAGAGTTGATTAAAAAGTTACCAAGCATGCTGGAGTCGCTAATTAATAAAAAAGACATTGTAGAAGTCATCAAAATAAAAAAAGACAATATATTTTTAGTTAACCATAAACCATATTTTATAGAGACGAATAATCGTATTATACCACATTTACAGCTAATTTTAGATAAAAAAATCTTAATAAAGGAGGTAATAGTTGACAAAGGAGCTATAAAGCCCATACTAAATGGTGCAGATGTCATGGCGCCAGGCATTGTTTTCTTTAATCAAGAGATAGAAAAAGACGATTTAGTGTGTGTATGTGATAGAAGTAAAAGACTGCCGCTATGTGTTGGTTATTCACTACTTTCTGCAGAAGAGTTTTTGCAATTAAAAGAGAAGAAAGGGCGCGTTATAAAAAATGTTCATCATCTAAAAGATATTTGGTGGAATCTTTTCAAATAATGATTTATATAACGATATACAAACAATAATACAATATGCGGGGGTAACTTAATGAAACGAATATTTGGGTTCATAAAACGTGATAAAGAAGGCGATAAGCATAAGAAGCAATCAATACCTAATGTTAATCTCCCCAGTACAGATAGAAATGTGAATGATACAAAAAGTAATAGTGAAAACATGAAAAAATTTTTAGAAACTTTGGGGTTTTCAGCACCAAAGGCACAAGGTCCTGATAACATTAAGAATGTGGATGATGAACAGGATTATATATTTGTTAAATCAACTCCTTTAATGGGATTTTCAGATATTGATCCGCTTGAGGATGAACTTTCTAAAGGAAATATAGTCGTTGTGGATTTAGAGCCATTACTTGATAGAATTTCTGGTAGGCGAGAGTTAGACCGTGTAATTGCTAGATTACGTGGTCTTATTACAAAAGTAGGGGGAGATATGGCCCAGATAGGCGATTCACAGTACATTATACTAACGCCAAAGACAATTAGAGTATGGGTAGACGAAGAAATCTGACTTCAAAGAAAAACAGGTAAGATGTAAACTGTTTTCAGTTATAGCTTCACTTGAGCCTTATTGTATCCAAGTTATGGGGTGCAGATGTAACAACATTCCGTATCATGCGATGAATACTACTTGCTAGGTTCACGCATTTCATGCTTTCACCATGGCACGTAAATATTTGATTTGGTTTAGGTGTAACTCTACGAATGTATTTTAACAATTGTTTCCTGTCAGAATGCCCTGAAAAGCCTTCTACTGTATACACATCCATATTTACTTGAATTAATTCAGGCTTTGCTGACCCGGGTGTTGAAAATTGAATTTCTTTTAACCCTTTTTGGACTCTACGACCTAATGTGCCTTCTACTTGATAGCTTACAAATATTATTGCATTTTTTGGATCTGATGCCATCATTTTGAAGTATTCTACAGAAGGTCCTCCATTTAGCATACCAGATGTTGCCATAATAATTGCAGGGTCACCTTCTATAATATCAATTCTAGCATCTTTACTATCAACGGCTTCAAAATACTCTGCCATAAATGGATTATAGCCCCTATGGAATATTTTTTCTCTAAGGTCTGTTGCAAGATATTCTGGATGTGTTGTATGAATTGCTGTTGCTTCTAAGATCATACCGTCTATGAAAATAGGAGCTTCTTTTAATTTTTTCTTCCTCATATACTCTTCTAGAACCAGCATTACTTCTTGAGCTCGTCCTACTGCCAAGACAGGTATAAGTACCTTGCCACCACGCTCAAGAACTCTATTTAATATATCAATAAGCTTCAGTTCAGCTTCACGCCTTGAGGGGAGCACATCATTGGGAGCACCATAAGTACTCTCTATGATTAATGCTTCTAATCTTGGAAACTTTGTTGCTGCAGGTTCTAATAATCTGGTTTTTGCAAATTTAAAGTCACCAGTATATGCCAAGTTATAAAGACCATCACCTATATGGAGATGAACAATTGCACTTCCGAGTATATGTCCAGCATTATGTAATGTCAGTCGAACATCAGGTGAAATATCAGTAACCTCTCCATAATCTAATGTAATTGTGTGCAATACTTCTTTTTTAATGTCTTTTTTAGAATATGGTAGCAAATTACCATTACGTTCGGCAACATCTAAGTAGTCTATCTGAAGTAAAGTCATTAAATTACGTGTTGCAGTTGTGGCGTAAACAGGCCCCTCATAACCATATTTATATAGATATGGTACAAAACCACTGTGATCTAGGTGAGCATGCGTAACAATTACTGCATCTAAGGCATCAATATCAAATCCAGGAATGTTTAATGCAGGAAACGCATGTTCTGGCGCACCAACATTGACACCACAATCGATTAAAATGTTACTCTCCTTTGTCTGCACAAGAATTGCTGTACGACCAACTTCACGAAATCCACCTAAAGGTGTAACACGTATCCATTCGGTCTTAAAAACGGGAGGTCTGTGTATTCTTGCACCAACATCATACATAATTTGCTTTCGTTTTTGGCTTTCATTTTGTAAGATGTCTCTAATTAATTGCACAATCTTTGATTCTCTAGGAGGTGTTCTGATAACATTCGGACGCCAAAGTATTGCCCTTGTTAATTCTTTAAGTGTAACGCCGTTTTTCCCAATAACTAATCCAGGTTTCTTGGCTTCAATAACGGCTTCGCCTAGATTATCATCAAAGACTACTTTTGTAATCTCTGCTTCTGGAGGAACAATTTCTTTAATTTTTTTAAGTGCTTCTTCTTTATTCAGTCGAGCAGATGGATCCGAACGAATTACAATGCGTTTTTGAAGTTTTTTTGCAAGTACCTTAATTACATCACCATTGTCTACAAGTACCTTTGGATTTTTTGAATATATAGCAATTTCAGGTCCTTCAAATTCTATCTTTGTCACCATAGCATTAATGGGTAAATGTTCTTTAATGCGCTCTTTTATCTCTTGTAGTGTCTCTAAATAAGTAGACATTTTTTCACCCCTTTTGTTTAATTTTAACTATGTAATGGTGGTTATACTTTCAGATAAGCCTCCATCCTCACGAAGACTCATGATTTGTAACACATTTCCTGTAAGCGAATTTCTCCTGTAAGCTGAAATTAAACTTTCAGTCGCTAGTTTGATTCCATAATTTATTGTGATATTATCATCATATCGTTCTTCTAAAAGACCATAAGCTATTGTAGCACCAGGTCCGAGAGCAAGGAATTTTTCCTCTAAAATGCTACCCACCATGTCAAGAGAAAATAAATGGGTGCCATCATCATCAATTCCACCAATTAATGCTTCAAGGTAGAAAGGATAACGACGCATATTGAAAAGTATGCTTGAAAGTATATTTACAGCAATTTTTACTTTAATTTGCCTTTTTTCATCTAATTCAAGAAGTTTTATTCTAGCTCGTACAGTTTCAAACAAGGTCTGTGCATCTGCAACAAGACCTGCAAAGCCACCAATGATATTGTCAGCTAACTTATTTACTTTTTTCACCAACTTATGAGCAACATACCCAGACATGTATTGTGTCACTTGCATATCACCAGCGATCACAATGCCATCTTTGCATGTTAACCCTAGAATAGTTGTACCTTTTATAGGATACATAGGGTTATTATCCAATATATTAAGCCCCCAAAAAATGCAATATTAAATATAAATTGCAGGAAGCGAAAATTCGCAATTTTTCATTCTTTAAACCATTATAGTAGTATTTAAACTTTTTCTTTATTGTGATACAGAAAATAATTCTAGATTCATTTGGTAAGTAATTATTAAAAATTTTAAAAATGTTTAACGTATGTTCATCTGATATCAGAAAGTATAGAAATTAGAATGACAAAAGAAAGCAGTGATTACGAAAAATTAAAATCACACATACATTAATATTATGGTATAACAATTCACACGGTGAAACTATGTCAAAAAAGATTTTTGTTGGCACAATTGCTCTAAATACATTTGCGGTGTTTATAATTGCAATTTTAAGATATTATGCAGATCTTGCAGCATATGATGATAATATCGCACAAGTGATACAAAACCATAATTTGATACTGCTTTTTGTTGTTCTAGCGTTATTGATAAACACGGGAATAATCTCATATTTGGCTAGAGTATCTAAATGAATAAAACAAGTGTTTGGTGCCGCGGGGGTGATTTGAACACCCGACAAATCTCCGAGTCTCCTTTTTATGGAGAGCTCAGTGGATCTCCAAGAGCACTTATTTCTTCAGTCCACCGCTCTCCCAGGCTGAGCTACCGCGGCAAGACCATATTTTGAGATTTTAAATTAATTTTTTGCTAAATAAAGTTTTTGATTAATCTAGGCGCCTTTATACACGCAAAGTTAGTGACTAGTTCAAGTAATTTAAATACATATTATTATAAAATGATGTAATGCAGAGGGGTGAACTTTTTTGAATCCATCAAAATCAGATAAAACGAATATTGAGGAAAGTAAAGAGTTAAAAGAAATTCTTAAACACAGCTTACCGAAGATACTTGTAGTGGGGGTTGGTGGTGCTGGGAATAACACAGTATCACGGCTCATGAATGAGAATGTAAATGGCATAACAACAATTGCTGTTAATACTGATGCACAAGACCTATATTACTGTGATGCGCATAAAAAGGTTCTCATAGGGCATAAATTAACTGGTGGATTAGGCGCAGGTAATGATCCAGAAATTGGAGAGGCAGCAGCTTTAGAAAGTGAGGAGGAATTGCTTAATATTGTAAGTGATGCTGATTTGGTATTTATTACATGCGGTTTGGGGGGAGGAACAGGCACTGGTGCAGCACCCATCATTGCAGAATTAGCTAAAAAGAGTGGAGCATTAACAGTTAGTGTATGCACATTACCTTTTAGAGCTGAAGGTGAAAAAAGATTAAAAAATGCATTCAGAGGACTTGACAGAATAATCAAAGCATCAAATACAATTATACCAATACCAAATGAAAAATTGCTACAGTTAGCGCCTAATATGAGTCTTGTTGACGCTTTTCGTGCAGCAGATGAAATATTAATCCGTGGAGTTCAAGGTATTGCAGAGCTGATTACAACACCAGGGTTAGTAAATTTAGACTTTGCAGACGTAAGGGCTGTGTTAGAATTTGGTGGATTTGCCATGATTGGAATAGGCGAAGGCGAGGGTGAAAAACGTGCAGAAATAGCAGTAAAAAGAGCATTTAACAACCCTTTAATTAGTACGAGCTTCAGTCAATCAAAAGGTGCTCTTATAAATATCACTGGTAATCGTAGCCTTAAACTGAGTGAAGCAGATTTTGTAGTAAAGGCAGTATCATCCAAAATGCCACGTAATGCAGAGATAATTTGGGGTGCTATAATTAATCCAACTTTACATACACAATTAAAGGTGACAATGGTAGTTTCGGGTATAGATACAACAGCAGAGATAGTAAGCGAAGAGTCTTTGAAGTAGTAACATAAAATAGAAAAATATATATCTACTAGATTATTTTCATTTTTAACTCGTATCGTAATTTTCTGATTACTAATTGCTATAATAACCTACTAACGAAAATATTATTAATATAACTAACAT
>Ga0164318_10000086_pt1 | contig 50668 bp, 45 predicted proteins | sample GuaBasSedimGuay9_FD_113734 | JGI IMG/M metagenome (GOLD analysis project Ga0164318, IMG submission 113734) | Subseafloor sediment microbial communities from Guaymas Basin, Gulf of California, Mexico - Guay9, Core 4571-4, 0-3 cm | ecosystem: Environmental > Aquatic > Marine > Hydrothermal vents... | reverse complement strand
TCTCAGGAGGGTTATGCCTATGGAAGTCTTTCCACAACCACTCTCTCCAACTAGCCCCAAAGCCTTCCCCCTATTTAGGGAAAAGTTAACACCATCTACGGCCTTTACGTGACCCCTCCTAGTTCTATAGTACATCTTCAGGTTCCTGACATCCAGTAGCATGTTCATCACCCAATTAAATCTCCCTGAGCCTTGGATTTATTATCTCTTCCATGCCCCTTCCAATTAGGTAAAACGCTAAGGCCATCAGGGTTATGCATAGTCCAGGGGGAAAAAGCCAGTAGGGGTTGTAAGTGTTTCCCGTAGTGAAGGCCCACTGCAACATCATACCCCAACTCACTTTACTGGGATCTCCCAATCCGAGGAAACTTATCGCGGCTTCAGTTATTATGACACCTGGTATTCCTAGCGTCAAGTACAAAGTGGTTAGCGGCAAGACGTTGGGTGCGATGTGTTTGAATATTATCCTAGTGTCGGATGCGCCAGCTACTCTGGCTGCTTCCACGAAGGGCCTCTCCCTCAAGGATAGGGTCTGAGACCTAATGACTCTAGCAGTGCCTGCCCATCCTAGAATGGCTATTAGAAATACTATTATCCATATACTCTGTTTTCCTATAGCTGCAGCAGTTATTATGATCAGAGGAAGCCCTGGGAGGACCATCATTATGTCCACTATTCTCATTAGTAGATTGTCTATTGCTCCTCCGAAGTAGCCGGCTGTTAATCCAACTGAGGTGCCTATGAAAACCGCCATGGCAGCAGCGGTTATACCTATTAGGAAGGAAGTTTGGGCACCGTACATGAGTTGAGCTAACAAATCTCTTCCCAAGTGATCGGTGCCTAGAGGATGTCTAATCGAAGGAGGAGAGACGCCTTTTATTACTGGATCCACTCCCTTAAGTGGGTGGTATATCTCTTCTCCACGAATATAAACGTAAATTGGGCCAGATACAGCCATGAGGACGAAAACTAGGAGTATCATTAGCCCTATTGGTCCTACTCGACTCCTCCTGAATGTCTCCCAGCTGTCTCTGAATCTCAAGGTCTCCACCTCCTCACACTAATATTTTATTCTGGGATCTAGGTATGCGTAGAGGACGTCTGCAACCAAATTGGCGAACAGAACTATTACCGAGATATAGAAGAAGGCAGCCTGTGCTAGAGGATAATCGTAGTTCAATACGGCTTGCACTATTTCTCTTCCTAGTCCAGGCCAAGAGAATATGGTTTCAGTTAGTACTCCACCACCAGCAGAGAAGGCGAGGGAAATGGACATAGCTGTAACTATTGGGAGCATAGCGTTCCTAGCGGCATGTTTATCTCTTATTACACTTTCTTTAAGCCCCTTAGCCCTAGCAGTAGTTATGTAATCCTCTCTGAGAGTGTCTAACATGCTGTTCCTCATCAGTAACATGGAGCCAGCGAATCCTCCTATGGACAGGGTTATTATTGGCAACAGAAGGTGATAAACTATGTCTGCTACCTTCTTCCACAAGGGAGTAGATGGATCAAGCCAAAGCTCAGGAGTCATCATTCCACCAGCCGGAAATATTCCTAACTCGTGATAGAAGAGCCAAATCATTATCATGCCGAACCAGAATATCGGCATTCCTAGGAAGAACAGACCTAGGACGATCATTATGTACTCTTCCTTGCTGCCTCTTTTCCAAGCAATCCTTCTCCCAACGTTTATCCCTATGAAATAAGATAGCAGAATGGCAGGAACCCATAGGAGAAGGGTATTTGGCAAGAGTTCCTTTATCCTTTCGAAGACTGGAACTCCGTAATAGAAGGATGTACCGAAGTCTCCTTTTAAGACGTTCCTCACGTAAAGTACGTATTGCACGTAGAGAGGTTTATCCAATCCAAATTGTTTCCTTATTATTTCCTTTGCCTCAGGACTCATTTTAGGATCGAGCAGAAAAGCTGTTGGATCTCCTGGCATCACTCTGAATAGAAAGAAGAGTATAGTTATTACTACGAAGAGCGTTATCGCAATCTGAATAGTTCTCTTGATAATGTAAGTGGCCAGACTCATCTCCTGTTTCTCCTCCATGCAAGGGTTGTCACAAGCGAAATGGCTAATATTGAGATTAAAGCCCAAATATATGACTCATAACCTATCCCCTTCTCACCTCCTTGCTCGCTCACCTCTGATGTAGTTGTGTTCACTGGCTTTAGATACGATATTGAGGCTGAGATGCTCCCAAGCCCTTGGGAGAACCATCCCTTGAATCTATCTGTCCTGAAAGCCTCTATATTACTCTGAGAGTAGAGGGGTATGTACGGCAGATCCTCTGCTATTATTTCTTGGAGCCTATAGGCTATCTTCACTTTCTCCTCCCTAGGACCACAAGCTACGAATTCGTCTGCCAATTTATCCAGTTCTGGGTTATAGTATCCCATGGGGTTGTATCCATCTTTTATTATTTGAGAAGAGTGGAAGAAGTCTCTCAAATAGTCTGGCAGAAGAGAAAGTCTCCATCCTAATACATACACGTCGAAGTTCCATTCCTTGAACACTCTCTGAGTTATTGTGGCAAAGGACGTCGGTTGCGCTGTAACAGGAACACCGACCTCTCTCCACCACTCTTGAATTCTCCTAGAGGTCTCGAATCTAAGCGGGTCGTAGTCAGCTGGGGGCGTGAGTATATCGAATTCAGGTACTTTCTCTCCATTGGGCATTATCAGACCTTTCCCTGGTATAATCCTATCCCCCTCTATTCTAGGTTCTACTTCCCAAGAGAATCCAGCTTTTTTCAATAACTCTACAGCTTTCCTCACTCTCTCAGCTCTGCTCATCCCCTGGCCTTCATCTCCATAGCACTTGACATTGGGGTTGTACCAAGCTTTGTTTCCTGGAGGAACTACAGTGCAGAGATACTCCCCTAGTCCTTGGAGGATCCTATCTCTTATGAAGTGTTTGTCGATGAGGTAGGCCATGGCTTGTCTGAACTCCTTTATCCTGAATGGATCCTTTCTCAAATTGAATGCGAGGTATCTTATTCCGTTTTCTGGCGTAGAAATCATTGAAACATTCTCGTTCTCCTTGAGTAACTTCACGTATCCTGGTTGGATTGGCCACCATATGTAGTCTATGTCTCCCTTATCCAAGGCTAATATGGCTGCGTCCGTAGTTCTGTATATCTTGTATAAGATCCCGTCCACGAAGGGGCCTATGGTGAGAGTTATCTTTTTCTCCTCGAAGTCTGCATATTGCTCTAATCCTGGTCTAGAGCTCAGAAATTCTCTCATTTCCTCAAGAGTTTGGAAAGTATAGTTGAATTTATACCCAGAGAAGTAGTAGTTCGGGTTTCTCTTTATGAAAATGTATGATCCTCGTTTCCACTCACCGAACACGAAGGGTCCAGCGCTAATGGGCTTCTCGTTCTTGTATTCTGTCAGGTAGTTGAATGGGTCTTCGCTTCTCTTGGCCTCATCTACGATTTTCTCCCACTTCTTCTTTTGGACTATTATGCTCATCAGAGTCCCTTCCATGAAAGTGACTCTGCACTCCTTCAGTTTGAATTTCACGGTGTAATTGTCCAGAGCCTCCACGCTCTCTACGAACTCCCAAGAAGACCAATATCTGGGAATTTTGAATTCCATCATAATTTTAGCAGTGAAAACTACGTCATGTGCTGTGAGCTCGGTCCCATCTTCCCATTTTATTCCCCTCTTTATATGGACTATTGCTTCCTTGTAGTCATCTGAGAATTCCGGGTATCCGTCTGCGACCCAGGGTATTACTTCGAACGTTAAAGGTTTATATGCATAAAGGGACTCGTAGAAGTATCCTATTACATTCCAAGTCCATACATCACTTGCCTTAAACGGATTAAGAGTTTTAGGTTCGTCTTGCATCCCAACTTTCAATAGAACTGAGTTCATGCCATAGGATGGCTCCTGCGTTGGACTGAGTGTGAACAAAATTAATGAGGAAAGTATTGCGACATATAGCAACCTCATGACGTACCCTCCAGTAAGCTTTATATCGAGATGGTGTGACGAAATCCCCATAGATAAATGTATTCCGGAGACTCGGGGCTGGGAGGATAAGGCTTATATATCTAGTGTATTGAAAAGCAGGGATGCCTGCGGTGCAGGCGGCCCCAACCCTGAGGTCGAGCTGAGCTCGAGGGATGAGGTGTTGTCCACAACCGCAGGCACATGGGGACCTGAGCTATGGGTTCGGGTCCGACGAAGGGCTCAATGACCCGCCAATACCGACCAACCCAGACCTTGCGGCCAGACTCCGGTTGATCCTGCCGGAGGCCACTGCTATCCGGGTCCGACTAAGCCATGCGAGTCGAGGGCAGTTCGGCTGCCCGGCGGACGGCTCAGTAACACGTGGGCAACCTACCCTCGGGTCGGGGATAACCCCGGGAAACTGGGGCTAATACCCGATAGGCCAGGGAACCTGGAATGGTCCCTGGTCGAAAGCTCCGGCGCCCGAGGATGGGCCTGCGGCCGATTAGGTAGTTGGTGGGGTAACGGCCCACCAAGCCGACGATCGGTACGGGCCATGAGAGTGGGAGCCCGGAGATGGACCCTGAGACAAGGGTCCAGGCCCTACGGGGCGCAGCAGGCGCGAAACCTCCGCAATGCGCGCAAGCGCGACGGGGGGACCCGGAGTGCCCTTGCATAAGCAAGGGCTGTTCCCCAGTCTAAAAAGCTGGGGGAGTAAGGGCTGGGTAAGTCCGGTGGCAGCCGCCGCGGTAAGACCGGCAGCCCGAGTGGTGGCCACCATTATTGGGCCTAAAGCGTCCGTAGCCGGGCCTGCAAGTCCCTGGCGAAATCCCACGGCTTAACCGTGGGGCTTGCTGGGGAAACTGCAGGCCTTGGGACCGGGAGAGGCCGGAGGTACTCTCGGGGTAGGGGTGAAATCCTGTAATCCCGAGGGGACCGCCAGTGGCGAAGGCGTCCGGCTGGAACGGGTCCGACGGTGAGGGGCGAAGGCCAGGGGAGCGAACCGGATTAGATACCCGGGTAGTCCTGGCTGTAAAGGATGCGGGCTAGGTGTTGCGCGTCCTTAGAGGGCGCGCAGTGCCGTAGGGAAGCCGTTAAGCCCGCCGCCTGGGGAGTACGGCCGCAAGGCTGAAACTTAAAGGAATTGGCGGGGGAGCACTACAAGGGGTGGAGCGTGCGGTTTAATTGGATTCAACGCCAGGCATCTCACCGGGGGAGACAGCTGGATGAAGGCCAAGCTGACGACTTTGCCGGACTAGCTGAGAGGTGGTGCATGGCCGCCGTCAGCTCGTACCGTGAGGCGTCCTGTTAAGTCAGGTAACGAGCGAGACCCCCGCCCGCAGTTGCCAGCGGCTCCCTTCGGGGAGGCCGGGGACTCTGCGGGGACCGCCGCCGATAAGGCGGAGGAAGGTGGGGGCGACGGTAGGTCCGTATGCCCCGAATCCCCCGGGCTACACGCGCGCTACAATGGCCGGGACAGAGGGTTCCGACCCCGAAAGGGGAAGGGAAACCCTAAACCCGGTCTAAGTTCGGATCGAGGGCTGTAACTCGCCCTCGTGAAGGTGGAATCCCTAGTAACCGCACGTCACCATCGTGCGGTGAATACGTCCCTGCTCCTTGCACACACCGCCCGTCAACCCACCCAAGTCGGGCCTGGGCGAGCCCCTCTCCAGTGGGGAGGGTCGAGCCTGGGCTCGGCGAGGGGGGGTAAGTCGTAACAAGGTAGCCGTAGGGGAACCTGCGGCTCGATCACCTCCTAATGGTGCGCAAGACTGGGTTGGTCGGTGGTATAGGGTCGTTGAGCCCTAGCGGGCCCGTAGCTCAGACTGGGAGAGCGCTGCCCTTGCAAGGCAGAGGTCGCGGGTTCAAATCCCGCCGGGTCCACCATGCTCTCCCTCCAATTGGTTGTTCTCTCCGATTGGCTGTCCTACCTCGGGAGATGCAACTCGCGATGAAAGTCGCGGGTGAAGGACCGATCCCCTATGGGGAAGTGAGGTCGGTAGAGGCTGATCACCGACGCCCATAGGCAAGGCTGACGAGGACGCCGCCTGGGGGATGGCTCGGCTCGGGAGCCGAGGAAGGCCGTGGCAAGCTGCGATAAGCCCCGGCGAGGCGCATGCAGCCGTAGAACCGGGGATTGCCGAATGGGACCTCCTGTCATCCCGAAAGGGATGACACTCCCTCTGGGAGGGGGAACCCGCCGAACTGAAACATCTTAGTAGGCGGAGGAAAAGAAAGCAATAGCGATGCCGTGAGTAGGGGCGACCGAAAGCGGCAGAGGGCAAACTGAACTCTCTCCCGTGAGGGAGAGGGGATGTAGTGTTGTAGGTCACGACCAGCCCTAGGCACTGACCCAGTCGGGGAAGCCGAAGTCCCCTGGAATGGGGCGCCAAAGAGGGTGAAAGCCCCGTAGGCGTAACCTGACTGGGTCAGGGTCGTGACCTGAGTACCACGGGTCGGATATCCCGTGGGAAGCTGGGAGGCACCGACTCCCAACCCTAAATACTCCCCGAGACCGATAGCGCACTAGTACCGTGAGGGAAAGCTGAAAAGTACCCCGGGAGGGGGGTGAAAAGAGCCTGAAACCAGGCGGTTATAGGCGGGCGCGGCCCGAAAGGGTAGAAGCCTCCCGAAGGAACCCCTGGCAACAGGGTAGTACGAGGGGGGTGGACCAGGGTCGCGTCTTTCGTCTTGTATCACGAGCCGGGGAGTTCACGGCTGTGGCGAGGCTAAGGGGTTCAACCCCGGAGCCTCAGGGAAACCGACAGGTCCGCAGCCCATTTCGGGTGAGGGACGGGGTGTGAAAGCGCCCGAAGTCACAGCCGTGAGACCCGAAACCGGTCGATCTAGCCGTGGGTAGGGTGAAGCCGTCCCTACGGACGGTGGAGGCCCGCAAGGGTTCTGACGTGCAATTCGTTCCCCTAACCCGCGGCTAGGGGTGAAAGGCCAATCTAGACCGGAGATAGCTGGTTCCCCCCGAAATGGCCCGCAGGCCAGTCCGACGCGAGGTAGCCGGTGGGGTAGAGCACTGAATGGGGGTTTAGGGGGCGAGAGCCCTCGGCCTCCTCTCAAACTCCGAACCTGCCGGCGCCGTAGACCGTCGGAAACGGGGACGGGGGGTAAGCCCCCGTTCCGTGAGGGGAACAACCCAGACCGAGGTTAAGGCCCCAAAGAGCCGGCTAAGTACTAAGTCAAAGGGCGTCCTTGGCCTTAGACAGCGGGGAGGTTGGCTTAGAAGCAGCCATCCTTTAAAGAGTGCGTAACAGCTCACCCGTCGAGGCCAAGGGCCCCGAAAATGGAAGGGGTTAAGCCGGCCGCCGATACCTCGGGGCACCCCTTAGAGGGGTGATCCGGTAGGGGGGCGTCCCGCGTGGGTAGAAGCTCGGCCGTGAGGTCGAGTGGACCACGCGGGAACGAGAATCCCGGCGGTAGTAGCAGCAAAGTCGGGTGAGAATCCCGACCGCCGAAAGGGCCAGGGTTCTGTGGCAACGTTCGTCGGCCACAGGTTAGTCGGTCCTAAGGTGGCCCCTAACAGGGAGCCGCCGAAAGGGAAACCCGTTAATATTCGGGTACCGCCTGGGTACTCGCGGCAACGCAAGCCCAGTCTCCGACGCCTCGGGGTAGGCCGAGCGCGGCTGTCGCCGCGTCTAACTGTATAAGCCCGGGGAGAGCCGTAATGGCGAGAACCGGGTGAAAGCAGGAATGGCCCTCCCTTAGGAGGGTTCGGCCGAGCTCCGGGGCCCGTGAAAAGGGGACTGGGAAGGATCCCAGGCGACCGTACCGAGAACCGACACTGGTGTCCCTGGGTGAGTAGCCTAAGGCGTGTCGGGGACAACCCGGCCGAGGGAATTCGGCAAATTGGCCCCGTAACTTCGGGAGAAGGGGTGCCAGCCGTGCAGACGGCTGGTCGCAGTGACTAGGGGGGTCCGACTGTTTAATAGAAACGTAGGTCCCCGCTAGCCCGTAAGGGTGTGTACGGGGGCTGAGGCCTGCCCAGTGCCGGTCCGTGAAACCCCGGTTCAACGGGGTGAAGCGCCGGTAAACGGCGGGGGTAACTATGACCCTCTTAAGGTAGCGTAATCCCTTGCCGCTTAATTGGCGGCCTGCATGAAGGCTTAACGAGACCCCCACTGTCCCCGGCCGGGACCCGGTGAACCCGCTGCCTGGTGCAAATGCCAGGGACCCCCGACGGGAAGCGAAGACCCCGTGAACCTTTACTGCAGCCTGCCGTTGGGGTACGGTCGAAGGTGTACAGCGTAGGCGGGAGCCGTCGAAGCGGCCTCGCTAGGGGCCGTGGAGGCGCCCATGGGACACCGCCCTCCTTCGACTGTATCCCTAACCCCTAAGGGGGGACAGCGGTAGGTGGGCAGTTTGGCTGGGGCGGCACGCCCCTGAAAAGATATCAGGGGCGCCCAAAGGTCGGCTCAGGCGGGTCAGAACTCCGCCGTAGAGTGCAAGGGCAAAAGCCGGCCTGACTGGACTCCGAAAAGCGAGGAGTCCAGGGGGGAAACCCGGGCCTAGCGAACCTCCGTGTCCCCCCCGGTGGGGGTCGGAGACGACAGAAAAGGTACTCCGGGGATAACAGGGTGGTCGCGGGCAAGAGCCCATATCGACCCCGCGGCTTGCTACCTCGATGTCGGCTCTCTCCATCCTGGGCGTGCAGCAGCGCCCAAGGGTGGGGTTGTTCGCCCATTAAAGGGGAACGTGAGCTGGGTTTAGACCGTCGCGAGACAGGTTGGATGCTATCTGTCGGGGGTGTTGGCCGCCTGAGGGGAAGGTGCCCTCAGTACGAGAGGAACGGGGCGCCGGGGCCTCTGGTCTACCGGTTGTCCGACAGGGCACAGCCGGGCAGCTAAGCCCCATGCCGATAAGGGCTGAAAGCATCTAAGCCCGAAGCGGCCCCCGAAAAGAGGCGGCCATTCCCTGGCGAGGTGAACCGACCTTCGGGTCGGGTAGCCTCTAACCAGGGACGAGGGCTCCCGTAGAAGACGGGTTTGATGGAGCGGGGGTGTAAGCGCCAAGCGAAAGCGAGGCGCTCAGCCCGCCGCCCCCAATCGCCCGAGGTCAGCCTTGCCGGGCTAAGTCGGTGATCAGCCGCCATTCACTTACTCGCAAAACCTCTTTTCGTTGGGTTAGGGAGGAGTAGGAGGGGATAGGCGACTCCCGGGCCTCAAGCCTGAGGAAAGTCCCCCCACCTCCAGGAACCGCGGTCCCCAAAGGGACAGGCCGAGAGGTCTTGGACCGAGAGCAGAAACGACACGCCCCTAGGGGGATGTCCGTGATGGGGAGAAGGTCCTCGCGAGAGGGCCGAGTTAACCCTCGGAGAATCCCTAGGGATACGGTGAAACGGCTCGGTCCCGCGGGGTGCAAGCCCAAATTACCGCCGATGATTTCCTGGAGAGGTGGGTGGTAGGGTGCTTAGCCAAATGTCGCCTCAAAACAGAAGGGGGCTTATGGTCCCCACCTACTCCTCCCTAACCTCTCGGCTCTTTGGCCTTTGGTCTTAGTTTAGGATAGCCGCATTTCCTACACCTAGTCGCACTAGGTGGATTCCTAGCATTACATCTCATGCATATCTTCTTGATGAGGAGTCTCTTCTCTGCTACCTCGAACCTAGCCAAGACCTAGCACCTCCTTGACTAACGATGAAATCTCACTTCTGCTTTTCGTTTTAGAGTATTCTTCTAGGAGATCCTCGTTCAATTTAATAAAGGTTTCCCCCCATTTGAACTTAGACGCAATCTCCAGCGAGATCTCTTTCATACCTACTATGTACAGAGAGGCCATGAAGGCTTCTGCAGTACTCAATACATTTGGTTTACCAAAATTAACAGGGTTAGCTGCAATTAAGTAAGGTAAAACTCTAGGAAATCCATACCTAGATAACTTAGAGAAGAGGATTGGATTAACTTTGTTCCACGAGGAGTCTATTGCTGTTATGCCATGACACAACACTAGTCTCCTATCCCCTGGGAATACGTACTTCTCAGAAAACGGGTTTAGCACAATGGACTTCGGAACGCTCCTAACGAGCTTAGCCATTCCAGACCTTATTAGTCTCTCCCCGGTACAAGCCTTGGGATTACACTCCTTTAGACTGTATATGTAGAGACGAACGGTTGCTTTCTCCTTCCTACTATTACTGCTGATCATCCCATTATCCCCATTTTAGTTAAGACGCTTGGTATTCCTTCTATCAATTCAGAGGCAGAGAAGAAGTATCCCCGCCTCTCCAACATGGTATCCCCTACCAGCCCAACTAGGAAAGCGGAAGCACAGGCTACTAAGAAGGGATCTCTCCCTCTGGAGAGAATTCCGGCCGTAACTCCAGCTAGAACGTCTCCAGTACCGCCCACAGTCATACCTGGGTTCCCGCTTACGTTCCTCTTGTATCTCTCACCTTGAACTATCAAGTCCTCTCTACCTTTCAGGAGAACCACCACTCCCATTTTATTGGAAATCTCTCTAGCATCTAAGAGAGGATTAGAAACTTCCCTGCCGAGTATTGACGAGAGCTCTCCTCTATGCGGGGTTATTATCACTTCTTCCGAACCCAACTCAAGGGACCCGAGAACTCTGAGAGCATCAGCATCTATCACGAGCCTTCCTAAATCGTGGGAGAGAAGCTCCTCTAGTGCTCTCACGGTCTCCTTTCTTCTACCTATTCCAGGACCGATTAACGTCACGTCATTTCTCTCTGCTTCCTCTAGAATATTTTCAACGTGTTCTAAGGATAGGAACTCACCGTTGAGTTTCAATGAGATTACATCTGGGGATAGAGAGTTAATTGTGAAAGCAACTCTCTCCGGACAAATAACTCTGACTAGATCTACTCCAACGGAGAGAGATGCCATTGCAGCCAGTGCCGGAGCGCCAACTAGGTCTCTGCTTCCACCCACGATTAGAACTTTTCCGTTTTCGCCTTTATGTGAGTCCCCCCTCCTAACAGGAATTGCAGCTTTTAAATCCCCAGGACCACAGAGAGTCTCTATTTCTGGAGGTATGCCTAGACTTCCGATGACGACGTCTCCCTCAAAGCTTCTGAGTCCTATCTTTGGTTTATGCAAGGTAATGGTCATATGAGATTTGACGAAAATCCCTTTTCCAGTATTTGGATCCATACCACTAGGCAAATCGATGCTTATCGCTTTCTCTGTAATTCCATCATCTATTAATTTGTTCAAGGCTCTTATAAGGGAAAGGTACGGCTCCCTAATCTCACCTCTTACTCCAGTTCCAAGAAGAGCATCTATCAGAACTTGTGGCCTGAATTCCTTCGCCTTCTCTATTAGTTCATATTGGTCTCTTATTCTGTCCACTATACCGAGAGCAGAACATATTCTGAGATTCTTTTCTCCTTCAGGGGAACTCATCTTCTTCCCGAAAAGTAAGACACGAACTTCCTTTCCGTTTTGTAAGAGGTGTCTTGCAGCGCATAGACCGTCTCCACCATTGTTTCCCGGACCGCAAACAACCAAGAACCTATCACCCATTTCTGAAACCTTCTCAGCAACACTCCTTCCTGCATTCTCCATTAGAAGATCGTGAGTTATCCCAAAGTAAGAAGCATTCTCCTCGATTATCCCCATTTCTTCAGATGAGACGAATTTCATCGAACATCCCCCCGGTATATTCTTCCGTTTATAACAAGCACGTCTGCTGCACCCCTCCTAAACGAGGAAATAGCCTCTTCAGGTCTACAAACTATAGGTTCTCCATGGAGGTTTAGACTAGTATTCAGAACTAATGGCACACCGCTTATTCTCTCGAACTCTCTTATCACTTGATAGTAGAACGGGTCATCTTCCTTAGTTATGGTTTGTGGCCTAGTAGTACCATCCACATGGACCACAGAAGGTATTTGGTTTATTACTTCTTCTTTCACTCTGAAGCAGAGAGTCATGAATGGAGACCTCTCGGCATTCTCTAAATATCTATCAGCTTTCCTCTCTATTATTGTTGGAGCAAATGGCATAAACCATTCTCTCCCAAGCCTCTCGTTGAGCTCTCTTTTAACATTAGAGGTTGGGTCAGCCAATATACTCCTATGTCCTAGAGCTCTAGGCCCATACTCCATTCTCCCTTGGAACAGAGCCACTACTTTTCCCTCTGAAATCCACTCAGCGATTTCCCCTGGGTCAACTTCCTCCCCAGAGTCGTACTCGTATTCTGGACCCAGGAATAAACTCCTCAGCTCATATGGTTTTAAACCCTCTTCAACCCATTGTTGGTAAAGAGCTGCACCTACAGCTAATCCTCCATCTCCCATGTGGGGAAAGACATATAGCTCGTCTACTAATTCTCTAATGAGCATATTGGCCTTGACGTTCTGTGCAACTCCTCCAGCCAAACACAATCTCTTGATACCCGTTTCTTCCATAGCGACTTCCACTATGCTAGTCACAACTTCCTCCAGGAGGGTTTGGGCGGAAGAGGCCAAATCTCGTGGAACGTAGTTCGAACCTATCCTCTCCATTATTTCTTTAATGGATCTCTCACCTAGCACACCAATTCCCCTTAGGCTCTTCTCTTCTCGGTCGAACCAAACTAGTTTCCTGAGAGCCTCTAAGTAAGTGGGTCTTCCATATGAGGACAAACTCATTACCTTTCCTTCGTGAAGCATTGGCTTGAATCCCAATATCTTTGTCACTGAGGCATAGAAATCTCCCAGAGAGTTATAGCTACTTGAGCACCACATTCTCTTTATGCCCTCCTCTTCATTCGCCAAGTTCAGAGTCATTGATAGACCATCTCCGGCAGCATCTATTGTCAGAACTAGGCAATCCTTTTTGAACCCAGATGTGAAATAAGCTGAAGAGGCGTGGCACGTGTGATGTTCTATAAACGTTCTCCTACAGAATCCTAATCTATCTAGAAAACGTTCTAACAATCTAAACCTCTTTTCCCTTCTAAACAGACCAGATACTGCCACAACATCTATTTCTTGGGGAGAAACACCTTGAGAATTCAGCAAGAATTCTACGGATTTCAAAGGTATGCCTCTATGACATTTCTTCCTAGAGAATCTCTCCTCATTTACAGCCGCTACTATTTCTCCGTTTATTAACAAAGCAGCACCAGCGTCGTGGCCATCGTGTATGCCAAGCACGATCATGTTCCGCCAGTTTAATGAAAGACTTTTTATCCCCCACCCCAATCCGTGGGGCAGATGACTCAGGAATTACTTCGAGAGTTAGAGGAAATGATTTCAGAGTCGGAAGCTTTAAATCATAGAAGGATGCTAGTTCTAACTGGAAAGGGGAAAAGCAAACTAGCAGGTATGATATCAAAACATTTCTCACAAATTAAAGGGGAGAACGTAGAGATACTATACTCCTGCACTCCTTTCAGAGAAAGTGAACAATCCAAGGAGAGATTCGATGTTTTTCTAAACTCTCTTGAGGAAGAGGGCAATGTGACCTTGCTTTCCTTTGAAGAAAGTGAAAAGGCAATGGGTAGAACCTTTGATTTAGCAGTATTAGACTTAACTGATGACTTCGACCCAGATGTCCTTGGGAGACTAATAGAGACCGTCAGGGGAGGAGGCTTAATCCTGATGCTTACTCCTAGACTAGAGAACTTGCACAAGACCAACTTCAGATTCCACAAAAAAATGATAACACCACCATACGAGATGAAAGACATTAGAAGACTTTTTCTCAGGAGAATAGCAAGCAAGATAATGGAACACGATGGGATATGGGTAATGGACTGTCCAAATCTCAGATGGATCAAGAGAGGAGTGTATCGGCGAGAAGGAGATACCAAAAGGAGGGAATTGATGATACCAGAGAGAACTGTTTTTCCCAGGGAAGTTTACGATTTAGCCATAACTCAGGACCAAGTGAATGCAATCTCACTTGCCGAGAAGTTACTGGACGAAGAGAGGTACATGGTGATCACAGCAGATAGAGGGAGGGGGAAGTCTGCTGTGCTAGGTATATCTCTAGCTGCTTTGGCACATGAGTTGTCCAAGAGACTAGAGAGAAAAAGAGAGATTAGAGTAGTAGTTACCTCCCCCGAATTTGAAAACGTCTTAGAATTAATGAAGTTTGCCTCAATAACCCTAGAGAGACTGGGAGTAGAACACGAAGTCTTGGAAAGGAAGATATTGTCGAATAGGATCAGAATTGTGTACTGCTCACCATTGACAGCAGCGGAATCCAGAGGAGACCTAATTGGGGTCGATGAGGCTGGAGGAGTCCACGTCCCAATTTTACATGAGATCATGGATAAGTACCCGAGAGCAATATATTCGTCTACACTTCACGGATATGAAGGAGCTGGAAGAGGTTTTTCTGTCAAGTTCCTAAGAAAATTAGAGAAAAGGGTTATAAAAGCCGAGATGGAGGAACCGATAAGGTATAGCCCAGGGGACCCAATTGAGAGATGGCTCTTCGATGCCCTCCTTTTGGATTCTGAACCAGAACCTCTCTTTCAGGAGGATTACGAACGAATAAAGAGGTCCCTCCTACACTATGAGAAACCCGACTTAAACTCATGGTTCAGTGGGGAAAAGGAAGAGGAGTTGAAGCACTTCTTCGGCATATACGTTCTGGCACATTATAGGAATAGGCCGAGCGATGCTGCACTACTTGCAGATGCACCGCATCATGAAGCAAGGTGTTTAAAGATCAAGGAAACAGGAAAAATAGTAGGAGCTCTCCAGATATGTAAAGAGGGAAATGTCCCGAGAGAAATAGCTGAGAAAATGCTTACTAGGTATAAACCACCTGGAAACATAATACCAGATGTCATGGTCAAGTATTACGGAATGATTGAATTCTCCGGACTCAAGGGTCTTAGGGTGGTTAGAATAGCATCCCATCCGGATGCAATGAGAATGGGCATAGGTTCTAGGATGCTCTCAGAACTATTAAAGGAGTCAAAGGAGTACGATTGGATAGGAGTGGGATATGGATCAGACATTTATCTAGTTGACTTTTGGGAGAAAAATGGCTTCATACATGTCCATCTAAGCCCGAAAAGAAACCCAGTCAGCGGAGAGTACTCAATAATTTCAATAAGACCCCTGAGCAATAAAGCCAAGAACATGGTGAGAGAAGCGAACAGGAGATTCAGGAGGAGGTTATTGGACTATTTGAAAGTAATACACAGGGACTTAGACCCATTCGTCGCATCTAAGCTACTTAAATCCGACGATAAAGCCATCTCCTCATGGGAACTTAATTTGACTGAGGAGGAAAAAGAGAGGATGAACAGATATGTTAAAGATTACTTCTTTAATTTCGAGACCATATACGATGTGGCTCTCAAACTAATCAGGATGTACTTCTTGGACTCAAACAAGAAGAGACCTAACATTTCCCAAGAGGAGGAAGCTCTCCTGATATCCAAGGGCTTACAGAACAGGAGCTGGAACGATGCAGAGAAGTCTTCCAGAGTCGAAGGTGGGAAGAAGCTGATGAAATCGATAATAGGGGAGATATATGAACATTACTTCCGCTAGCTAGGGGGGATTCAGCTAGATGATAATAGTTGGCGCAGATTCGGGCACCTCATTACTGAACGAGAGGTTTCAAGGGGATGGACCATTCGTAACTTGTGCTGTGAAAGTCGAAGCACCGTATAACACTCCTTGCAAAGTCATGTACAAGAAAGCCCGTAAAAGGAGAGTGATAGAAGGAGAAATAGAATTAGCTCTTAAGTTAGCTAGAGAAGAGGGTGCAGACGAGGTACACTTAGACATACCAGGAGGAAGACTCTCCAGAAAAAAGGGAGATGTTCCACTAATCTCCGAGATAAGAGATTTCGAATCTGAAACAGGTATAAGGGTCCTTGGCCTCGGGAAGTTGAGTCTAGCAGTCAGATTGGCAGAGATATCCACAGCGACATACTCAATAGTTTTACTCTCAGATCAGGAAGAGAGAGGTAAATTCTCCTTGGGCCTTCCTAAGGGAGTACGCACCATTGTAAAAGACGAAAGGGAAGTAGAGTCTAAGTCAATGTATCCCTGGGAGGACTTGAGAGTCAAAGCGGTACTTAGGAGAAGTGTTGTACACAGCGTCATTTACCAGAATCCAGTGCTTAGGGGGTACTGGGTGCTCGATATCACATTCTGAGCTCTCTCTCTGCTCTTAATCTCTCGCTCTTAATTACACTGGTTATGTACCCAGCAATTTTGTTTTTTATTATGGGGCTTCCACCAATGATTATTCTCTCGACTATCTCCTTGTTTCTCTCGAAGTCCTCCGTGAATAGTTTGGGATACTTTTCCATTAGCTTCTTAGCCACAGACTTTATGTACAATGATCTCACTCTTCCTATGGTTATACCCCCTCTTCACCGTCTCGGTGCGAGACGAACTACCTAAGATTTAAAGGTTTCTATGTTGCTATCAGATTACATGTCTGGGGAATTCAGGGAGGGAGATCTGGCATTACTACTCTCCAGAGATGTTGAGTTCTTGGTTAAACTGGAGAAAGGAAGAGAATTGCATACGCACTTAGGGAAGATATCTTGTGATGATATCTTAGGAGGAAGAGAGGGAGACGTAATAACTACAAGCACCAGTGAAAAACTATTGGTAGTTAAACCAGATTTCCAGGACAAGTTGTCCAGAATAAGGAGAGGACCTCAGATAATACATCCAAAAGACGCGTACCAGATAATAAGGTACCTATCGATAGGTCCTGGGAGAGAAGTACTAGAGGTGGGAGGAGGATCCGGATACATGACTTGCATACTAGCCTACTTAGTCGGGGAAAACGGAAGGGTAGTCTCATATGAGAAGAGAAAGGACTTTTCCAAAATAATAAAAAGGAATCTAGACTTCTTGGGATTGTCAGATAGAGTAGATCTGAGAGAGGAAGAGTTTCGTAGCACAGATGAGAAATTCGATGCTGCTGTAATAGACGTCGGAAATCCATTTGAGATAATAGAGAAAGTAATCGAGGCACTGAAACCAGGGGGGAGATTTTCGCTTTATCTACCAACGATGGATCAGCTAGTCAATCTCTCCAGAATTATTCCAGAGGGAGTGAAAATTAGTGCACTAGAGACAGTAGAAAGGAAGATATCACTATCCAAAGGAAAAGTAAAACCGATGGGTAAATTGATAGGTCATACGGCATATCTAGTCATAGGGAGGAGGTTATTCTAATGGAACTTCGGTTCAAGTGTCCGTCTACTAGGAGCAAGGTCATGATCCTAAAAGTGAAAAGAGAGAATTACAAGGTAAAGACAATCTTCTTCAAGGGAAAAACTCCGAATCCAGGACAATATTGTATGATCTGGATTCCACGAAAGGGAGAGAAACCAATGGCATATTCTTACATAGGACGGATTTCAGGAGTTTCAGTGGAGAAAATAGGCAATTTCACAGCTTCAATTCACGCACTAAAACCTGGAGACTATATTGGAGTAAGAGGACCATGCGGAAATGGGTTCTCTGTGAAAAAAGAATGGAGCGAAGTCCTTCTAGTTTCTGGAGGAGTTGGAATAGCACCACTAGCTCCTCTAGCAGAGAAGTTGAGATCCATGGGGATAAGGGTGAAAACACTAATGGGATTCAAAACGTCAAAAGACGTGTTCTTCTTGGATAGGTTGAGATCGAAGTCTGAAGTCGTAATTGTAACTGAAGACGGGTCATTGGGCATAAAAGGATTAGTTTCCGAGGCCCTACACTCAGAGAAATTAGATCAATACGACCAAGTAGTAGTTTGTGGACCTGAGGCGATGATAGTTTCTTGCATCGAAGTCTTAGAGAACAAGAATTTCACTGATTATCAAGTAAGTTTCTCTAGGTACATGAAGTGCGGAATCGGACTTTGTGGGCACTGCTCGTTTGGTGAAATAGTCACATGTATAGAAGGGCCAGTCCTGTCCAGAGAAGAGATAATGGAAAATCATCAGGACCTAGGAGTATTCAGAACATCCTCAGGAAGGAGGGAAATTGTTTGAACTCATTTATCATTAAACTATTGTCTGTTCTAGCCTCAGAGAAAGAGATAAATCTGAAAGTAAGGAATTTGGAAGTACAACTAGGAGAAAAATCAGTAGTAATTAGTGGGAAGCTAAATCTAGTAGTAAGGGAGGGTAGTGCTTGAGTTTACAGGAAGCAATCACATTCCTTAAGAAGATCAGGGGAGCTGTTGAACTAGAAGACTCAAACGGAGAGATACTTTCTATTGAATTCTCAGAGAACGAGACCAGAGTCCATTTAAAGAGAGGAATTCAGTATTATCTTAGGAAGAAAGGAATAAGCGGAAGAAATAGTAGTATGGCAACATTCTCGATTTCGAAACTCATTAAGGTGGCTAAGGAGCTAGACAACCTAGAATACACCGTGGAAGTTTTCCTAGGAAAAGACTTATTAATCAGAATGGGGAGCAAGGCAAATCCAACGTTTTTGAGATTTATAGGACCCATGGAGATAGGACCTGGGGCAATGAAGCTGATCAAGGGTGTTCTACTTGGAAAATGAGAAGGCAATGCTCGAGATAATAAAATCCATAGAGCAGGGAAGAATAAAGAGGAAGGAGGATCTACACAGAGAGAAAATAAAGATAGCGAGGAAGTACAAATTAGGGAGAATACCGTCCAATTCAGAGATAATATCCTTCATAGGCGAGGAAAAAGTAATAAAAGAGGAAAAATATGATGTATTAGTCAGAAAGCCGGTCAGAACTATTTCTGGAATAGCGGTAATAGCAGTAATGACCTCTCCCTATCCTTGTCCACATGGAAAGTGTTCTTATTGTCCGGGAGGTCCGGAACGAGGGGTACCACAAAGTTATACTGGTCTCGAGCCAGCTACTATGAGAGCAATTCAAAACGAATACCATCCTAGGAAGCAAGTCGAACACAGAATAAATCAGCTCAGGAAAATAGGACATCCAGTTGAAAAGGCTGAAGTAATAATAATGGGAGGCACCTTTACTGCTATGCCTTACGATTACCAGAAGTGGTTTGTCAAGGAAATATTAGATGGGCTAACGGGAAAAACAACTTCTTCTATCGAGGAAGCGCAGAAAATAGCTGAGAAATCCGAGATAAGAAACACTGGACTGACTGTAGAGACCAGACCAGATTGGGCTAAGGAGGACCAAATAGACAGGATATTATCCCTAGGAGCCACTAGAATAGAGCTGGGAATCCAATCAATATACGAGGATGTCCTGGAAAGAGTGAATAGAGGCCATACTGTGGAAGACATCGTCGAAGCCACTAGAATAGCGAGAGATTCCGGATTTAAGATATGTTACCACATTATGCCTGGGCTTCCGGGATCTGATTTGAAAAGAGACTACAAAATGTTCGAGAGGATATTCCGTGATAGCCAATTCAAACCAGACATGATAAAGATATATCCTTGCCTAGTCATAGAAGGAACTAAGTTATATGATGAGTGGAAAAGGGGCGAATACACACCAATTAGGGACAAAGAAGCTATTGAGCTTATATCTAAGGTTAAGGGAGAATTAATCCCTAAATGGGTCAGAACTATGCGAATACAAAGAGACATACCAGTTAAAGCTATAGTAGACGGAGTGAAGCTATCTAACTTGAGGGAGGTAGTTCTCAAGGAACTGAAGAAGAAAGGAAAGAAGTGTAATTGTATAAGATGCAGGGAGGTAGGTCATAAATATCTGAAAGAGGGAAGGAGGCCTAAAAGAGTAGAATACTTGATAGAGGAGTACAAAGCCGGAAAAGGAAAGGAATACTTCATATCGGCAGAGGATCCGGAGGAAGAGATATTAATAGGATATCTAAGACTCAGGAGAGTTTCTAGGAAAGCACATAGGGAAGAGTTATCCGGGACACACGTAGTCAGAGAGTTACACGTTTACGGCAAATCTATCCCTATAGGAGAAAGAAAGAGGAGATGGTGGCAGCACAGAGGAGTAGGTAGAAGATTGCTTGAAATGGCCGAGGAAATATCCATGGAATCTGGCAAGATATCTGTTTTGAGTGGCATAGGAGTCAGGGAGTACTACTACAAAATGGGATATTTCAAGGAAGGTCCATATGTGTCCAAGTACCTCGATTGACTGCTTACCTCTCTAAGTATACATTTCTCCTCCACTGCTGTACTTGTCCACTTCTCCTCCTGTGGATCTGATTTGTCTCCTTGGAGGAGGCAAGGGTATTGGTGGAGGTATGTTCACTTGGTCTGACAGAATAGTGGCCTTCACGAGAGACACACTTAACACCGATCCCATTACTTCAGACATTATTTCCTTTGGAATATCTCCTGGGGAAATCACTTCCTTTCCAGATTTTGATATTTCCTTTACTATTTCGTGAGAGTACAAGGCAGTCCCATCTATCTCCAAATGTCCCACAGGTGGATCGTAAATACACCTAAATACGAAGTTTATTGAAAGCACTTCTCCATGTAGAGGCACTTCCTCCTTAGATATCGAAACTATTGAGAGGTTGTTGTTCACGTTCCACGATTTTATCCTCTCGTACACGAATTCTCTTCTCCTTTCAGCTAGAGCCCTCGTGAAGTATATTCCAACTAATGGCATTCGAATCCCCTATTCATATTGCCCTCCATTCAGATCCGTCGAATAGCACCAATCCTCTTCCAGCCTCTAGTACTACTCCTCTGCCATATTTTTCTTCTATTCTTTTCATTTCTCTTGAAAATTCTATCCTAGACATCATTCCCTTATTTTTAAGAGCTAAAAGTCTATATATCTCCAATTTAGCCTCTGTTACGAGTTCTTCCGGCTCTTTACTCTCTTCTCTTAATCTTTTGCTCAATTCCTCTCTTAGGAAGTATATTTCCTTGTTCTTTCTGGACAGTTCTTCCTCTTTTTCTTCGATCTCTCTGGATAATTCTTTTATTCTACTAAGAAGCTTTTTCTGTTCTAGTTCAAGCTCCTTATTTCTCTCATCTAATTCAGATAATTTGCTAAGGAGCTCCTCTCTTTCTAAAATGACTTTCTCTCTTTCTCGTTCTAGGTCTAGTATTCTGTTTTCTTTTCTCTTTAGTTCCTCTAGAATAGCCTTCATCTCTCCCTCTTTCCTACCTAGGTCTACTTTCAGTTTGGACACCTTCTCCTTGAGTTCATTTATCTCCCTATCTTTCTCTGACATCTTTAATCTCAGCAGGTTTATTTCGGAATTGACCTCCTTCACTTTTTCTTCTTTCATGAGCATTTGTTTTCTCATTTCGTCCTTCTCTCTCTTAGTTTTTGATAGTTCCATCTCCATCTCCTTTAGTTCGTACTGAGTTTCCTCGAGCGTCCTCTTTAACTCAGAGACCTTCTCTTCGAGAGAGTTTATTTCGGCTGTAAGCCCCTCTTTTTCCAGAAATTCTCTCTCTAGCTCTCTTTTATATCTTTCAATCTTTTCCAATAGGCCTTCTTTTTCCCTTTCTAGCTCCTCAACTCTCTTTCCGAGGAACTCTATTTCCCTTTTAAGATTCTTTATCTCATCTTCCTTGTCAAGTATTTCTACTCTTAAAGATTCATTTTCTCTGTTTGAATCTGCCAGCTCAGATTTCAGACGGTTTATTTCAGATATGAGTTCGTTAGATGATTGTTCAGCTTCTTTTATTTTTTGTTCAGCATTTCTGAGCATCTCCTCCAGCTCATTGATTCTGGAGTCCTTTTCGTGAATAGTAGATGATAGCTTGGATATCGTCTCGTTTTTAGAAATTAATTCCCTATTAAGTCTTTCTTTTTCGGACTCTAGCTCTGAAATCTTTTCTTTTAGGTCATTTCTTTCCTTTGACAGTCTTTTTAGTTCCTCTTCTAAAGTTGAGATCTCATCCTCCAATTTCCTAGTCTCCTCTAAAAGCGACTCTTTCTCTTGTAATGTTTTGTTCCTCTCTTCCTCTAATTCTGAGACTTTCTCTTCTAGTTCGGACACTTTGTACTTCATCTCTAAGTTTCTCTTTGCCAACTCCTTTAATTTTCCTATTGAGGAGTTGAAGTTCTCTCTAAGCCTATTTACCACTTCATCCTTATTGTTCAATTCATCTTCTAGTTTGGACGTTCTCTCTCTTAGTTCGACAATCTTATTCCTCATTCTGGATAGTTCCTCATCTTTCTCCTTTAGAGACTCGTTCTTCTCATTCAGTTTCTCTATTAATTCGCTTTCTCTACTCTTCAGGGCCACTACCTTCCTGTTTACCTCATTATACCTCTCACGGATTTGCTTGATCTCCCTTGTTAAGCGCTCGATTTCCTTGTCCTTGGATTCCAATTCGCTCTTGATTTTACTCAATTCAGAGCTCAAATCATTATTCTTTCTCCTTAATTCTACATTCTCTCTTTCTATGGATGAGAGTTTAGATTTAAGCTCATCTATGTAATTTTCTAGCTCCTCTTTTTGCTTAATACTGCTGGAAGCCTCCTCTATTGCTCTCTCGAGGTCTTTAATCCTTCTTGATAACTTATCCCTCTCCTCTGATAGCGATCTCTTTTCCAAGATTTCTTCATTTAGACGTTCGTTCAATCGATCAATCTCAGATAAGAGCTCGGAATTCTCTCGCTTAAGCTTCTCTAATTCTTTAGTAAGTTGTGATATATCTACCTCTCGCTCTCCCCTCTTTTCGTCTCCTCTCACGAGAGCCTCCCAAAGCTCCTCTCCCATTCCCTTCCCTCCGGGTGTTCAAGTATTGTAAAGTCTGACTGAGGTTATATAACTTTCCTCTCCTCACTCTCTAGGACCTCTAGATCCAAGTAATACGTGAGACCACTAACTTTAAATACCAGTGTATTACGTATGTAGTAGCAAAAGTCGGCGTGGTAGGAGGTGGGGCTATGCCCAAGAAACTGACCGAGCCCACAGTCCTATTGACAGTGTTTATCGTATTAGTGCCCTTTTTCCCAATAAATGAAGCTAAAGCAGATTGGACCCCAGGAGAGAGAGTGGTCGTTTTCTTAGATGCGAATTGTCCCATAACATCACCTACACCCGGAGGGAAAGTCGTCTGGTACAACGGCATAAATACCATAGTGTACGAGATGGGAGACAATTACTACCCCACGAGCGTAGATCTGGGAGACGTAGATGGGGACGGTCTAGTGGAGGCAGTAGTGGAGGGGATATTAAATCAACCTGGATCAGCTCCTCCTTATCTCTGGATAATCAGGGAAAACAGTATGGACGTCATAAGCGAACCTTATCAGCTGGACACGAATCCGAATTTCGATGTAGTTGGTGGCATCGCCGTGCCCCCGTCGCATTGGGTAACGCTAGAAGACATAGACAACGATGAGACTGACGAGATATTCCTAATGAGAGGACTAATGGACATAGCTACCTCTGGGCTAGGTAGTACTGCAGGAGATGCACTAGAGCTATTTGAGGTCAGAAGCAACGGGCTACAGAGAGTATGGCAAGTCACAGGATATGAATTCCTCCCACTAGACAATTACGGGATTAAGTTCATGAGAGATGATAATAGTAAGTACTTGGTAGTTTCGGGATTAGATTCAAGTGGACAAACTCACATACTTAAGATAGACCCGATTTCTGGATCCATACTTGAGGACTTAGCACTAGGTGCTTTTCCAGGTGGATTTGATTGCGGAGACTTGAACGGAGATGGAACCGATGAGGTACTAGTTTCCACGTGGGGAAGCCCGACACTACAAGTACTGAACTCAGACTTGGATCAAGTAGCCTCTTGGGACAGTGGCGGTTTAGGACTTTCAGTGAAAGTCGCAGATATAGATGGAGATAAAATGGGCGAGATAGTAGTAGTCTCTGTTCATTCAACCGAGGCCGAGGTGAGGGTGTATACTCTCGAATTATCAGGGAACAGCTTGTCTGAAGTCTGGGAGTACTCCTTCGCAATACCACCTACTTGGACAGATCCTCTATTATGGAGCATATTGAAGCCCATAGACCACGACTTAGACGGAAGAGACGAATTAGTACTAGCCCTAGGAACTGTTGCTTCAAAATCCCTTCCACCCCTAGTCATGGACTTAACCAATTCAGTAGTCATTTGGCTAGACGAAGGCGGAAATGAAATCCAATCCTATGAGTTCGGGACTTCTGGAAGAGAGGGAGGTCCAAGTAGTATAGAAGTAGGAGATATATCACCAGGTGCTCCAATGCTAGAGATTGCTATCGGAACGACTAGATTGTCCTATTCTATCTTCCAAGACCACGACTGTTGGGCTGGATTCCAGTCACTTGGATTAGAAACACCTCTAGATTACTCCACAGTGGGGAATGACGATTATCCAGACTTAGGAGTCTGGACCTGTCCTGATAAATCTGTTGCGGTTTCCTTAGCAAAGTTAGAAGTTAGAAGAAACAGAGACTTCCAGGAGTACACAACTAGGAGATTAGAATTGGTTGCAGCCAATTTCGATCCAAGACACAACAGATGGCAAGTATACCTCGAGACAGAAGCACCATTTGACAGACAATTCCCTGGAGTGGCAATATGGAGATGGATAGTATCCATTGATTGTGGAAAGTATCCATGGGAAATTTCGGTGTATAAGGAGGTCTCTGGAGAGAGAATAGCAGTGACTATACCGAAGTGGTACGTTAACCAACACGTTTTCTCTAAGACGGAGGCATCTAAAGGACTAAACCAATGGTTGATAGAGAAGAAGTGGGTCACTTCTCCTCCGGAGAAAGTGATAATAGCTAGGAACGATCTAGCAGTAGATTCAGCAGCTATATCTGCATACGCATCTAAAACTGGAGATCCAATAGTACTAGTAAGCCCAGACGAAATACCTAAAGAATCCAGAGACTTCTTAATCAGTCTACCTGTTAGGAGAGCCTTAATAGTTGGAGGACCAGAGGCAGTCTCTCCTGAAGTCGAAATGGAGCTTAAGGCAATGGGATTCCAAGTAGAGAGAATAGGAGGGAAAGACAGGTTCGAGACAGCTAAATTAATAGCAGAGAATCTTTGGGGTATTTCCGACAAGGCAGTGATAGCTCCAGCACCCTTTGAAGGAGATGTCTCTCTTACATTAGTAGCAGTACCCTATGCCCACTCTCTTGGTGCTCCGCTCCTATTCACCAACGGAGATGAGATACCAGAATACACTAGGGAGGCTTTGGAGAATCTAGGAGTCAAGGAGACTGTAGTGATAGGAGCCAATGTGTCGGAAGACCTACTCCTAATGGGAATATACTCTGACACCATAGCGGGGAAGGACAAGTACGAGACCTCAGTACTAGTGGCTAATAGGCTGAAGGAGAGACTTCACATGAGATCAGTGGCACTCATAAACGGAGAAGATCCTGGAGCATTTAATGGGGCACAAGTAGCTGCTCTTAAGGACGGAGTAGTCCTACTAGTAAAAGACAGAGAACTTCCAGAGGGGGTAGGTGAGTTCCTAGGGAAATACAAGTTCAAGATAAGGTGGATATTCTTCACAGGCTCTATACCTCCAGAAGTGGAGAGGGAGATAATAGACGTAATGAAACCCAGAGGGACGTTCTGACCCCAACTTTTTTAACCCCATTTTTTCTTTTCCCTTCCATTGAACAATACTGAAGGTGGGGAGTATTGCAGGTCAAAGTGAAATTCTATGGATCCCTCAGAAAACTAACTAGGGCAAAGGAAATAAACGTTGAAGTTCCCGAGGGATCTAGTGTCATGGAATTAATAACTTATCTCTCAGACATCTATGGAGAAGAATTCGAGAGAGAAGTAATAGATAAGGGAAAAATCAAGAGGTTGGTTAGAATTGCTCTAAATGAGGAGGATATAGAAGATCTTTCTGAAAAACTAGAGGAAGGGGATGAAGTCTCTTTTACCTCTAGATGAGTATATCTCCCTGAATTCGTTTCATTACTCTCAGAGAGCATAATGGATAAGGTTTATAATAACTCCGTGGATATCCGCTCCGGGTTGGTTCATGGGGAAAAGACCTAGGAAGTGGAAGAAGAAGGGTAGGATGAGGTGGAAGTGGATTAAAAAGAGAATGAGGAGACTCAAGAGAAAGAGAAAGAGGATGAGGGAAAGAGCGAAGTAGATAACCCCTTTAGGATGTTACGCCTGTTCTCTCCCTGTTAACTGTTCTATTACTTCCCTCTCATCGAGGAATCTCTCGCAGTACTCGCACCTCAGCCTAAGGGGACGCTCCATTACTACTGTGAATGATCCATTAACTGGTTCTCCAGAATTTGTTATGCAATTAGGGTTAGAACATCTTAGTAATCCTCGTATTCTCTTTGGAATCTTCACTTCGAACTTCTCAACTACCTCATAGTCTCTGATTATGTTTATGGTAGCTCTTGGAGATATCAATGCTATCAGTTCCACCTCATTTCCCTTTAATTCTCTATCTTCTATTTTTAATATGTCTTTTTTACAGTATTTCTCGCTAAACACATTCATGGCTATCAACACTTTATCTTTGGGTGATATCTTCAGGATCCTAGCTACGTTTAGGGCTTGTCCAGCTTCTATGTGGTCTATGACCGTCCCATTTCTTATCTTACTCACGACCATGGTAGTCGTCTTATCTCTATCCAATCACATCACCCCTAAGACCATGGAGAGCAGGGCCATTCTAACAGGGACTCCGTAAAAAGTCTGCTTGAAGTACACAGCATATTCCGTCGAGTCAACTTCTGGAGATATCTCATCCACTCTGGGAAGAGGATGCATGACTATTATTCCCTTCTTCCCCCTCTCTAGGAGTTTCAGATCCACTCGGTAACTACCTTTAACTTTTAAGTACTCTTCCGGATCTGGGAATCTTTCCCTCTGTATCCTTGTGACATATAGGACATCTGCCTCCCCTATTACATCTTCTAAGCTGTGAAATTCACTTATCTTTCCATTTATTTCTTCTATGTCTTTCTTTATCTCGAGAGGCATTTCCAATCCAACAGGAGATACAAGCAGTATCTCTGCACCCATTTCAGCTAATGCATATGCTAGAGAGTGAACAGTCCTCCCATATTTCAGATCCCCCACTATAGCCACTTTTATGCCACGTATTCTTCCCTTCTCTCTTTTTATAGTGTATAAGTCCAGTAAAGTTTGGGTTGGATGATGTCCAGCTCCATCTCCAGCGTTTATCACAGGTTTATCTGAGAACATGGCTGCCAGCCTAGCAGATCCTTCTTTAGGATGTCTTATGACCAATGCATCAGAGTACTTCTCCATCACTCTGACCGTGTCTGCTAGTGTCTCTCCCTTGCTGACCGAGACTGATTCCACGGACTCAAATCCAATGGTTTCTCCGCCCAATCTCTTCATTGCACACTCAAATGAGAATCTAGTTCTGGTAGATGGCTCAAAGAATAATAATGCCAATACCTTTCCATTCATTATGTCTAATTTCTTTTCTCCCCTGGCTACCGACTCGAAGTCCTCTGAAACTTTCAAAATTTCGTTTATTTCATCTACTGAGAAGTCCTTTATGGATATTATGTCCTTCCCCTTTAGGATCATGAGACCCACATGCAATTCCCTCAGAAACCTATATAAGTCTCTGTCTCTCTTCAGCGCTTTAACACGACATCGATAAAGTGCTCGTGTTAAGAAGAGTGAGGGGTGGACGGGGTGCTAGAATACGATTACAAGAAGTTTCTGCTTATACCGATATTATTCCTCGCATTCTCCTCATCCATATTGGTATTGAAGGGAATAGAGCTGGGTATAGATCTAGCAGGTGGAACCTTAATCCAATTAGAGGGACTGAAGGAGAAACCCAGTGAGTCGGAAATAGAAGGAATTCTCGCTTCACACGGAGTAAAGTCATCTCAAATAAGAGTAGTAGGTAAAATAGGCTCCCCGACTTACACTGTAGTAATATTAACGAAAGAAGACATATCTGAAGTAGAAACCGAGTTAATATCTAGCTTGGAAAACAAATTAAAGGCAGAAGAAGTAAGTACAAGTGGTGTTGGAGCAGAAATAGGAGAGTACTTCTTTTCTCAAGGGAAGAAAGCCATAGTACTTGCTGTTTCTTTCATGGCCTTAGTGATCTTCATACTGTTCAGATACCCAGTGATATCCATGAGCATGATATTAGCTGTTTTAATGGACGGAATAGACGCCCTAGGCCTAATGGCCTTAGCTGGAATGGAGCTCTCACTTTCATCCATAGCAGCCTTGCTCATGGTAATAGGATACTCAGTCGACAGCAACATATTGCTGACTACGAGTGTAATCAAGAGGAGGGGAGGGAAACCCCAAGACAGAGTAGTAAAAGCCATGAGAACAGGTCTGAAAATGACTACTACTACTCTAATAGCACTCCTAGTTCTCCTTTTCCTCTTCCAAGGCGAGAGAATAATAAGTGGAATAGCGACAGTACTCCTATTTGGCCTAGTTTCTGACTTAATAAACACCTGGCTATTCAATGCTGGAGTAATACTTTTCCTAGTTGAGAGGAGGTGGATAAAAGCATGAGAGTTAGTTCAGCAATCCTAGGGGATAGCAGAGTAATACTTCTGCTACTAGTAGTCTTCCTCTCTTTACTTTCCATAGAAAGACATGGCCTCGAGTACGGAATGGACCTAGTTGGCGGCACTTCAGTGATACTGAAAGTAGAAGGTACCTGTGCTAAGATAAAAACGAACATGGACGAAGGAGAATTAAAGGACCTACTGGAAAAAGAAACAGGGGTATTTGTGAATGTCTACAAGAGAGAAGATCACTTGATTCCAATAGAAATAATGAAATTGGTCGATAAAGAAGAACTAGAGTCTATTCTCAAAGGTAAAGGAGAAATTGTTGAGTTTAAGAAAGGAGCAGTTTTCCCGATTACATCTGACCAAATAATATCAACACTACAACAGAGGGCGAATTGGATAGGAGTCAAAGACATTGCCATAAAGCCTCTAAAGGAAAAAGAATACACACTTTTTATATCAATAGAAATAGCAGGTAGAGAGTTCCAAGAGGCAAGAGACGTACTAACTAAAACAGGAAAGTTCGAAGCGAAAGTAGTGGGGAGAAACGTCGATGGGACCGAGGTAAATTCACTAGTATTCACTGGAAAAGATATCCAGAGAGTTGAAGCTGTTCAGCTGATCCCTCCGGAGTATAAGGAGTGGAGGGTCCCTCTGACAATATCTGAGGAAGGAGCTAGGAGATTCGCGGAGGCCACCAAGAACATGGCTCTTCTACAGACGGACCCCAAGTATCTGGATGGATACCTAGAGATATACGTTGACGACGAACTCAAGGACAGGCTCAGAATATCTGCGGATTTGAAAGGAAGAACCCAAAGAGAAGTTGTAGTTGAGGGAACAGCTCAAGATAGAGAAGAAGCATACAGAAATGGAAGAAACATGCAGGTCTTACTCAGATCAGGAGCTTTGCCAGTAAAAGTAAGTCTAGCTAGAGAGGAATATATATCTCCCAGACTAGGAGAGGGATTCAAGAAAAAAGCAGGCATAGCCGGTTTAGTTGCACTAGCAGCAATAGCCCTAGTAGTCTTCTTCTTCTACAGGAAGACTTGGATTAGTCTCCCAGTCATATTGACACTCCTATCTGAAGTGATAATAATACTGGGATTCGCGTCCATGATAAGATGGGAATTGGATCTCCCATCCATAGCTGGAATAGTAGCGGCAGTTGGAACTGGAGTAGACCAGCAAATAATAATAACAGACGAAGTATTAAGAGAAAAGAGAATACCAAGGGGAGTTTCTGCTCTAGTCAGTAGGGCCTTCTTCGTCATACTCGGAGCAGCACTAACCACTGTAGCAGCCATGTCACCTCTTCTGGTGCTTGGATTCGGAAGGCTAAAGGGGTTTGCCTTGACCACTATCGTTGGAGTACTAGCCGGAGTTCTAGTGACTAGACCGGCATACGGTAGAATAATAACCATAGTGGTTGAAAACAAAATGAAGAAAGGCGAACTCTGAGCTGCGGATTAGTGGGGTCCCGCTATGCTAAGGCCTAAGAGCATGGAGAGGGTATTACTCGTAGGAAGTAAGGAAAGACTGGAGGAAGTCCTCGAGACGATCAGAGAGTTAAGAGTATTGCATCTAGAGGAATTCACAGGGACAGAAAAAGGAAAACCGTTAGAAGGGAGCGAAGAAATATCAGAGAAATTGATTAGTCTTAGATCTGTTCTATCTAGGCTATCTGAGGAGATAAGACAAGTTTACTCGGAATTGAACCCAATTCACAAAATCACAGAGGAAGAGATAGAGAAGAAAGAGAAGGAAATCCTAAATATAATCTCTAGATTGCAATCATTGCTTGAGGAGAGGGACAAGACTAAATCAACGTTAAATGATAAGAAATCAGAGATAAACTTGCTTAGAATCCTAGAATCGTTGGATATACGCCTTGATGTGTTTCACGAATATGAGACAATAGATTACAAAGTGGGGGTTACTCAAACAGAGTTAAACGAAGAAATGTTAAAGTCAGAGCTCAACAGTGATGAATTTGAGATATTCACTGGGTTTCACGACGGAAAAAATATATTGGCCATCTTTTACAGAAAGGAATTAAGCAAAAGTGTAGAGAGACTACTAGATAGATTTGGATTCTCAGAATTAGAGGAAATCTACAAAATAACAAAAAAATATAGAAGTGGACACCCTTCTGAGATAATAAACTCATTAGAGATGGAATTACACGAGATAAAGGAGAATGCATCCAGATTAGAAGCTGAGATTCTGTCGATTTTGAAGGAGAATCTATTCAGGATTCTAGCATATGAGGAGTATCTCAAGGCTAAAAGTATTGTCAAGGAGGCTCCTCTTTGGGTTGGAGTTACTAAAGAGACCTTTTTGCTGGAAGGATGGGTCCCCTCTGACTCTATAGATTCTCTGTCATCACTAAAAGATATTTTCTTCACTAAAATAGAAGAGGATGAAAATTCAGAACCTCCTACATTACTCGAAAATCCCCAATTGATTAAGCCATTTGAGGCACTTGTTAATTCATATTCTGTACCAAGATACCACGAAATAGACCCTTCTTCACTAATATTTGTGACATTCCCCCTCTTTTACGGATTAATGCTTGGAGACGTTGGATATGGAATGCTACTCTTGATCTTAACTTCCTCCGGAATACTGAAGTCGTTCTTAGAGAAGTTAGGATTTGGTTCATCATCCAGAGTGATATCCAAGATATTACTCGTATCCTCTGTCTGGACGATAATCTTCGGTTACGTTTATAATGAGTTCTTTGGCTTTGAAATCTTGAGGAATATACTTCCCTATCCTAGTTTCCTGCCAGTGCATAGACTAGGGAAGGAAGGAATAAAGGAGTTGTTTTTGATAACTGTGACTATAGGAATTGCCCATCTCTACCTAGGACTGATCATGGGATTCAGAAACAAAGCAATAGAGGAAGGTTTGAGAAAAGCCATTCACGAAAAAGGAGGATGGCTGCTAATACTAACAGGGATGACTGTACTCGTTTACGGTTTAATACTTCCAATGGTAACAGGCTCACAGGGCATAAGTGGCTCTATGGAATTGTTCGTACTTTTAATAATCTCCGGCTCATTTTTATTGGTATCTGGAGGGTTAGGAATAGAAATAGTTGAAATACCGTCTATTCTGAGCAACATACTATCTTACACTAGGTTAATGGCCATAGGCATTTCGTCCGCAGTTATAGCAGTTTCATTCAATGAAATGGGAATAGGGTCGATATTATCTGGGAATGAGATTCTAGGGGGGCTCATACTCCTGTCAGGCCATAGTATAAATTTAGCTCTTGGAATAATAGGCCCAGGATTACATTCACTGAGATTACAGTATGTCGAATTCTTTACTAAGTTTTATCTTGGAGGAGGGAGGAGATTCTCCCCATTCGGTTTAGAGAGGAAATACACGATTCCTAGACGATAACCTTTTTTTACTCCCACCCCCTCTCACTCGGAGGGTGCGATATTTGGAAGTGGGGGTAGAGGGATACAAGGCAATAGGAGCAGCCCTAGCAATAGGCCTCACAGGATTAGCAGCAGGAATAGCTGAAAAAGAAATAGGGGCAGCAGCAGTAGGAGCCATGGCTGAAGAAGAAAGACTTTTCGCTAAAGGACTAATATTAACAGTAATTCCTGAGACGATAGTCATATTCGGACTGATAATTGCCATGAGACTCTTACCATAGCCCAGTGGTGCCTATGGGACTGGAATCGATAATCAGAGAGATCCAAGAGAGAACTACAATAGAAGTAAATAGGATAATATCTGAGGCCGAGAAAAAAGCTAAGAAGTTAATCCTAGAGGCCGAAAACGAAGTAAATGCAGAGAAAAGGAAGAAAATAGAAGATGCAGAGAAAGAGCTAGAGAGAATAAAGAAAATGGAAAAATCCATTGCAGAATTGGAGATGAAAAAGAATAGACTTACCAGAGAAACGGAGATAATAGAGATACTAAAGAAGAAGTTCTTCGACGCGATTTTGACAGAGTATCAAGTCAAAATAGACAAAGTACTGAAGGGAATACTCCAAGAAATAGAAAACGAATCGTTTGAAAGAGCATATGTCGCTAAGGGAGACAGGGAACTTGCAATCGAACTGAGAAAGGCTGGGCTTGAGGTAATAGAGTCAGAGGAAATATCGGGAGGAGCTATATTAGAGAGTTCAGATGGATCTATTAGGGTCAATAAGACCCTTGATTTACTTCTGGAAGACTTCTTCCAGAGAAATTTACCTGAGATCAGGTACCGCTTATTCGGCAATCGAAGAAGTAGGTGAAAGTATGATATTCAGAAGAGGGAATTATCCGTACTTAGTTGCAAGAGTAAGGGCAATGAAAGGCAGGTTACTCAAAAGAGACGTATATGGAAGGCTAATGGGTATGGGATTGAAGGACATAATAAGATTTATCGGTGAAACTGACTATAAGAAGGAAATAGATGAATTAGCTGGTAAATATTCAGGAATTGACCTATTGGAGAAAGCTTTGAACCTAAATCTCGGTAGGACCATTAACAAGCTCATTAAAATATCTACAGGAGACGCTAGGAGGAAGATAGTAGCATACTCCTCCAAGTACGAGGTAATCAACGTGAGGAACATTATAGTCGGAGTCGGAAGGGGCCTTCCCATTGAAGAGATAGAGAAATCTTTAGTTCCCGTAGAAGCAGAACCACTCGAAATGGAGTTCGACATATACGGGCTCTTAAAAATGAACTTGTCCGAAATCAGAGACGAATTGGGAAGACACAGAGACTACAGAGCGGTAGCAGAGAGAAAAAGCTTAGTGGAGATGGAAGAAGAACTAATAAGGCTTTACTATGAGAGACTAGCCTCGGGATTTTCTGGAAGAAGCAGGGAAGACAGAATAGTTAGGGAAGTGGTATCCACCGAGATAGACGCTAGAAACATCATGACAGTATTGAGAATGAAGGTCGATGGTGCCACTCCTAGGGAAATAAGGTGGAGACTAATAGAGAATGGAGCTATACCCAGAAAGGAGATGGAATTGCTCATTAGAGAAGAGTTTGACGAAATTCTCAAACATCTCAAGAACTACCCATTCTTCCAATACATAAAGGAAGGAATAGAAAAGAGAGATCTATCTAAAATAGAGCAGGGATTAAAGAGATACATCCTTAAAAAAGCTGAGAAACTGGCATACTATAGACCAATATCCATACTTCCAGTAATCAACTATTTAATGAGAAAGGAAAACGAAGTCAGTAATCTCAGACTAATAGCTAGAGGGAAGGAACTAAATCTGAGAGAGGACCTAATAAGAGAGAACCTAGTGGTGGTTTGACTTGGACATATGCGTGCTGGGCCCTCCTGGGTTTGTACTCGGCTTTCGACTGGCCGGAATAAAGAACGTCTACGAGATACATTCTGAGGATGATCTCTCAGAGTCCATTAGAGACATACTGACGGAAAAAAATATTTCAATAGTAATAATGCCTGGAGACCAATACGAAAGGATTCCGAAATACTTAAAATCAGAATTGGAGAGTTCAGACAAATTACTCCTTGTATTGGGAGAAGAGGGAGAAAGAAGGATTAGGGAGAAGACTAAAAGAGTAATGGGTGTAGATCTATGGAGAAAGGAGTGATATCTAGGGTCAGTGGCCCTTTGGTGGTGATCAAGGGGCTCAACCCGAAGATGTACAATGTGATCCAGATAGGAGAGGAGAAACTCATTGGAGAAGTCGTTGGAATAGAGGGAAAGAAGTGCATGGTTCAAGTATACGAAGACACTTATGGGATTAAGCCTGGAGAGCCTGCTTGGGACACAGGAAAGCCCTTATCGGTAGAACTCGGACCAGGACTCATAGGAAATATATACGATGGAATACAGAGGCCTCTCCCGGAAATAAGAGAAGAAATTGGAGACTTTGTCAGGAGAGGAGTAATGGCCCCTGGTTTAGATAGAACCACTAAATGGCACTTTGTCCCTCTTTCGAAAAGAGGAGACAAAGTCAGTGGAGGCACGATCATAGGAGAAGTGAGAGAGGGGAGTGTCAACCACAAAATATTGGTCCCACCAGGAGAAAAACCAGGAGTAATAACTGAGATAGAGGAAGGAGAGTACAAAGTGGAAGAACCTGTATGTCTACTTGAAGACGGTAGGGAAATAACTATGTACCATGTCTGGCCTGTGAGAAGACCTAGGCCATTTTTAGAGAGACTTTCGCCCGAGGTACCACTAATAACAGGCCAAAGGATACTAGATTTCCTTTTTCCAGTAGCAAAAGGAGGAACTGCTGCAATACCTGGAGGGTTTGGAACAGGGAAAACCGTGACTCAGCAGACATTGGCGAAGTGGTGTGACGCAGAGGTAGTGATCTACGTTGGATGTGGAGAGAGAGGCAACGAAATGGCAGACGTCCTTGAGGAGTTTCCTAAGCTTGAAGACCCTAGGACTGGTAGACCATTGATGGAGAGAACAGTTCTAATAGCTAATACCTCTAACATGCCAGTAGCTGCTAGAGAGGCCTCCGTTTACACTGGAATGACTATAGCTGAGTATTTCAGAGACATGGGATACTCTGTAGCACTAATGGCCGACTCTACGTCAAGATGGGCAGAAGCAATGAGAGAGATATCCTCAAGACTAGAAGAAATGCCAGGGGAGGAGGGATATCCGGCATACCTAGGAGCTAGGTTAGCAGAATTCTATGAAAGAGCAGGGAGAGTCAGAACTCTTTCCGGAGATGAAGGATCAGTAACTGTCATAGGAGCGGTTTCCCCTCCAGGTGGAGACATGTCTGAGCCGGTTACTCAAAATACTCTCAGAATAGTAAAGGTGTTTTGGGCATTGGATTACAATCTAGCTTACAGGAGGCATTTTCCTGCAATAAATTGGTTAAAGAGCTATTCCCTTTATGAGGATACACTCAGGAAGTGGTTTGAGGATAGATTCGGAGAAGATTGGACGAATCTCAGGAAATGGACAAAGCATGTGCTACAGCAAGAGGCTGAACTAAGGGAGATAGTCCAATTGGTTGGTCCTGAGGCGCTACCACCAGATCAAAGAGTATTGCTAGAGGTAGCAAGGTTAATTAGATTAGCATTTCTCCAACAGAATGCGTTTCATCCAGTAGATACTTATTATCCACCAGAAAAACAAATAGAATACATAAGAGCGATTAAGAGATATGAAGAGATGGCATACGAGGCTTTGAGGAGCGGAGTTCCTGTGGAGAGAATCTTATCCGTCAAGGGCAAAGAGAAACTGATAAGGGTAAAGTACGAAGAGAACTTCGTTGAAGAGCTTAGGAAAATCATCGGAGAGATGACTGAAGAGTTCGAATCCCTGATAGAGGAATGGAAATACAAGGTGGAATGAGATGTCTCTCAGAGAATACAGAACTATAAATAGGATATCTGGACCACTGCTCTTCGTTGAGAAGACCTCCCCAGTAGGATACGGAGAACTCGTGGAGATAGAATTGGAGAACGGGGAGAGAAGAAGAGGACAGGTGTTGGACACATCAGAGGAAGTAGTTGTAGTGCAGGTATTCGAGGGAACTTCCGGAATAGACACCGGGGCCAGGGTCAGGTTCATAGGAGAAACACTTCGCCTTCCTGTATCCGAAGAGATGCTAGGTAGAGTCCTCTCCGGACTAGGAGAACCTCTAGATGGAGGTCCAGAAGTCATGCCTGATGAGAGATTAGACATAACTGGAGCGGCCATAAACCCATATGCCAGAGACACACCAAAGGAATTCATTCAAACCGGAATTTCAGCAATAGATGGGATGAATACTCTAGTAAGAGGACAGAAGCTTCCTATTTTCTCAGCATCGGGATTACCGCACAATGACATAGCCCTTCAAATAGCTAGACAATCTAAAGTACTAGGGGAGGAAGAGGAATTCGCTGTAGTCTTTGCTGCTATGGGAATAACAAATGAAGAGGCTCAATATTTCATGGAAGACTTCAGAAGGACCGGAGCTCTTTCTAGGGCAGTAGTTTTCCTTAATTTAGCTGAGGACCCAGCCATAGAGAGATTAGTTACACCTAGAATGGCTCTAACCACAGCAGAATATTTAGCTTTTGAATACGACATGCAGGTCCTAGTAATCTTAACCGACATGACTAACTACTGTGAAGCCCTTAGGGAAGTTTCTTCAGCTAGAGAAGAAGTTCCTGGGAGGAGAGGATATCCAGGATATCTTTACACGGATCTAGCGACTATATACGAGAGAGCTGGGAGGATAAGAGGTAGGAAAGGATCAATAACACAGTTCCCAATATTGACCATGCCTGGAGACGACATGACTCATCCAGTACCGGATCTCACGGGTTACATAACCGAAGGTCAGATAGTTCTCTCCAGAGAACTTCATATGAGGGGAATATATCCGCCTATAAACGTTCTAATGTCTCTTTCTAGGCTAATGAATCTCGGAATAGGCGAGGGAAGAACTAGAGAGGAACACAGAGCACTTGCTGATCAATTGTACTCGGCATATGCAGAGGGAATAGATATGAGAGGTTTAGTGGCAATAGTTGGGAAGGAGGCTCTCACCGGTAGAGATTTGAAGTATTTGGAGTTTTCATATGAGTTTGAGAACAAATTCGTCAACCAAGGGAGAGAAGAGGAAAGAGAAATAGAAGAAACACTCGATATAGGATGGGATCTCTTGGCCATGCTGCCTGAGGATGAGTTAACTAGGCTGGAAAGGTGGCAAATTGAAAAATATCATCCAAAGTACAGGGATAAGGAGGACCACCCTAATGATGGAGATAAGGCCGACGAGGTCCGGCCTAATAGAGGTTAAAAGGAGGATAGAGATTGCTAAGAAGGGATGGGAGCTACTAAAGAGAAAGAGAGATGCTCTAGTATCTGAATTCTTCAAGATCATGGAACAAACCGCGGAATTAAGAAGAAAAGTGAACGAGAAATATGCCAAGGCATACGAAAAACTTTCATTGGCCAAAGCAGTTGAGGGCACTCCAGCAATAGTCTCTGCAGCAATGTCTGTAAGGGAGGCTCCAGAGATCGACGTCTCTTTTAAGAATATAATGGGGGTTAAAGTCCCAAAGGTAAAATCAAAGGGAAAAATCAAGAGAAAGATATGGGAGAGAGGATATGGAATTCTTGGAACTTCTACTCTGATAGACGAAGTTTCTAAGGAGTACGAGGAACTCTTGGAAATGGGAGTCAAACTGACTGAGTTGGAAAATACATTGGTAAGACTTCTAGATGAGATAGACAAGAACAAAAGAAGAGTAAACGCATTAGAATACATAGTGATACCGAATCTGGAGAGAACCTCTAGGGAAATAAGATTTAAGCTAGAGGAAATGGAAAGAGAGGACATATTCAGATTGAAGAGGTTTAAGAGATGAGCCCAGAGGAGAAGAGGGAAATAGTCTTTAGGATAGCTTGGTTTACCTCCACATTAATGTTAGTTCTAGGGTATATCATCTTCTTGTGGACAATGCTTAAGGGGTGAAGGAAAATTAAGAAGGAAGAAGTCCTACTAGAAATAAGGAAAGCAGAAATTGAAATGGACAGTAAAATAAAGGAAGCAAAAGCAAGAGCGAAATCAATCATAATTGAGGCAGAGAACAGAAAAAGAGAGATCCTAGAAAGAGGAAAGGAGGAAGCTGAGGAGATATATAGGAAAACTATAGCAGAGGGCAAGAAGAGAATAAAAAAGGAAATGGAGGAATTAATCAGGACTGAGATGGAGAAACTTGAACAAGAGATGAAAGTCGCAAAAGAAAGGATCGACGCATTGGTCAAGGAGCTATCTAGGAAGTTCTGGAGTAGTTTAGACTAGTTCAAGGATTATTTCCATGATCACATACTTGTTTTCCAAGGGAAGCATACCTTGGTTTTAACATCCATATGATCTCCTTAGACACCATTCTGGACTCTATCGATTTTTTCATTCCTAATTTCGGATCTCTTGTATTCTTAGCTTCATTTAGGGTGTTTTTAGAAATGAGGATCAGAAGTTCAATGGTCTTCAGGAATTCATCATCATCCATCGAGGACTTTACTGAATTGAACAAGTTATTAGCGCTCTCGAACTCTTCCTCAGCTTTATATATCTCAGACCACATCAATGTTTCCAAATCCTCGTCGACCCGTTCTATTGACATCTCTCCATCTTCTACAAGCAGAATAGCTATGTCTCTTCTATTTGGAACCTCATTTGGCTTAATTTTGAGGTATTCCCTTACCCCCTCGGAGATGAAGAAGTACTTAAGGACTTCCTCGGAGGTCTCGAACCTGTTGGGCCCCCAGAGTCTGACAACTCTAGCTCCCATCTTTCTCAGTTGCAACTCCACAGATATGGGAATTGCCATGGGTCCTCCGATTATGTATACTGTTTCATTAACATCTATCGAGTTGTTCGTTAGAAGCTCCTCGAGTTGAATCAATGGTATTCCTCTTAACTCAGACACCCTTCTTGCTATTTCCAGGTCACCTCTTCCACAGACCATTACTTCTCCACTGACTAACGGAGGAGTAGATGCAATCATCAGTAATACCAAGGGAATGACGAATCTCTCCAAGCCCTCGACCCTCATCACCTTGGGATACACCTCCTCCTTATATATCTATGCTTTCAGTGTATAGGAAACCCTTTAGAGCATTGGCATGAATTCACGCTTTATCCTTATCCTGTTTGTTCTACCGTATCTCTCCTTTTCAATTATTCCTCTCTCCTCTAAATCCGACGTTATTCTACTTATCTTTGGTTTAGAGAAACCAGTGACATTATATAGTTCGTTTTGCTCTATTACTCCGCCTCTCTTGATTATTTCCTCTATCACAATCCGTTCATCATCCAGAAGAAGACTCATTATTATATTTCTTCCTTTTCTCCTCTCTCTCCTAATGAGAAGAAGAGTTACAGGCGAGAGTAGTATTATACCAAATAAAAAATATAAAGGAGAATATTCATCTTCTTTTTTAGCTTCATAGCCCAAGGTCGTCGAGAAAACATTGCCTACCTCTAGGTCGCTTACGTTCCACTCGAATATCAGATCGTCTCCGGAGGAATATACTTTGTCTGGTGGAGGAGATATAGGCGGGGATACGCACATCCTCCTTGGGATTATTACTTTTAGATCGAAATCTCTTACGGGAGCATCGAAAGAATATGTCGGAGAAAACCTCATTCCGTAATTGTTTGTTATCACGAAACTCTTGCTTCGAAATCTCATTGTCAACTCATATGTCTCTCTTGGACCAACGGGCTCTCGAAACTCGCATCTTATTACACTCTCTTTCCCCCTGTTCTCTACCTTGCTTTCTATTTCTCCCTCTCTGTCCATGACTTTCAAGTCATCTATTTTCCCAACTACCGAGTATGTGAGTCCAGTGAATATCCCTTCTCCCTCATTTCTGAAGACTAGGAATATTTCCTCCTCTACTTCATCCCCAGAAAGCTCTACAGTTACGACGACCTTTTCGAAGGAGTACTCTCTACTCTTGATAGAGTCGCTCTGCTCGACTGTAAGAGTTGGAGAGTGGAACATCACTATTATTGAAAACAGTAGCTTCAGCAGTACTAGACGTTTGCTCAGCCCTCGAACCTCCCTAAAATTATAGCATGGTCTTTCTCAAACGGATCCAGTCTTTTCACCTCTATTACCTCGAACCCACCTCTTTCTATTTTTCTGACTTCTTCCTTGAATATTTCTCTTGGGTCTTTTGTCACATCAATGCTTCTGGATTTTATCGCTATTATTGCGAATCCACCCGGTTTTAGAAGACGTTTAGCATTTTCTAAGGCTATTTTCGCTTGATCTGGCTGAGCAACGTCTTGATAGATCACATCTGAGTATCCGACTAGGGACGAATATTCCCAAGGCTTTCTAGCATCTCCTAAAATTGGTATCATATTTTTCCTTCTCTCACACAGAGTAATTAGTTCCCTCATTGTCCTAGATGACATTTCAACGCAAAATATTTTACCGTCTTCTCCTATTATGTCCGACACGTGGCTAGCAGTGGTTCCGGAGGCAGCACCTAGGTACAGCACTCTACTTCCAGGCGAGATTGGCATCTCTGACAGACCTTTGTGTATCGCGGCCGAGAGTTTACTCCTATATGGATCCCATATTCTGTACTCTCTCCCGGAATGTCTTATTATTCTCTCTCCATAGACTCTAGTTCCAGGAGAGAGGTTAACCGTTGCTATTTCAACTCCTGGACGATCTTCCTCTTTTATTTGGTAAACACCCTTGAATCTATGCTTAGTGATTTCCAAGAGGGTTATACCTCCATTGTTATGAGAGTAGACGTCATCACTATGTCTGACATTTTTCTCAGTTTTTCTAGTATAAAGCTGTTCAGTTCCGGCATACTCTCGACTTCTACTCTAGCTATTATGTCGAACTCACCATACACAGCCCAGGCGTCCTTTACTTCGCCCATCTCCTTGACCTTCTCAACTACATCTAGCTCCTTACCTGCCTTCGTCCGGATTAAAACGAAGGCCACGACCAAACTACCACCCGTGTTCATGTTACACCAGGGAAAAAATAGGTTTTGGTCACAACAACCTCATCTGTCCAACCTCTATAGCCTTATTTATTTCCCTTTTCAGGTAGTCAGGGACTCCCTTAATATCAAAACTCAGGAATCCTCCGACTATAGTGGATATTGACTCTTCTTCACTCAAACCCCTCGACATTAGGTACTCTATTTCTTCTTCCGCCACTTTGCCGATGGCTGCCTCGTGGCTTAGCTCTACATCCAATCTCCTAGCCTCCAGCTCAGGTATCGTCCTTATTATACCATCTTTCAGCATGAGACCGTTGCACTCTAAGTGTCCCTTGCTCCCTTTGCCCTCCCCTATGATTTGCCCTCTGGCTATTATCTCACCACCGCTGGCTATAGATTTGGATATCATTTCTACTTTTGATTTTTCACCTCTTAAGTAAGCTCTAGATCCTATATCGATTATAGATGATCTATATCCAAATACTATGCTATTGAACGATGCTTTAGCGTTATCGTCTAGATAAGCAGTTGGGTACGTCTGAAGTTCTTTCACGGGGCTAGTATTCAAGTAATTGCTTACGTATGTACCCCCCTTCTCTACGAGTATTCCGCTTCTCGGCATGACTCTAGTATCATCTCTCCAGCTGTGTATCATCGTATATGATAATTTAGCCCCCTTTTTAACAAAAAACTCAGTGATTCCAATGTGTAATCCGAATTTAGCTCTTTTGGAGAGAGTACATCCTGTTACTAGGTGTAGCTCAGAGCTTTCCTCCGCTATTACTATGTTATGTACCTTCTGTACTTCTTCAGGAGAATTCATGTATAAACACGTTTCTACTGGAAATTCCACTTTTTCTCCCTTAAAAGACCTCACGAAATATCCATTAAATTCTTCAGATGCTATCCTTGTGTAATCGTCTTTTTCTTTCGGTATAACTCTCCACATATATTTTTTTAGCCAATCGTACCTTTTAAGTGCTTCATTTATCTCTAAAACTTCTACAGAATTTGAAAAACTCTCCGAAAACTCTACATTTTGATCTACTTGTAGGAAACTACCAGATCTCACTCGTTCATCGAATTCCATCCCTATTTTAGCCTTTCTTATCTCCTCCTTTATTCCCAAGTGTTTCACCTCTCATACATCTCTCCAAACAGCCAGAATATCCCCATCTTCGAATGCTGTCTAATATTTCATCTGGTTCCCCCATGCAGACTATTCTTCCATCTATCATCATGTGTGCTACATCCGCATTCAAGTGATCTAATATCTCTCCGGTGTGTGTGACTATAATGGCTGACCTACCGTCTTTTCTCCGAAGCATTATCTCTATAGCCCTTCCTATTACTTCCACACTCTCCATGTCTACGCCAGAATCCGGCTCGTCCAACATTATTAGATCCGGGTCTTGAGCAAATAGTTGTATTAGTTCTCCTTTCTTTAATTCACCTCCAGAGAATCCTCTATTCACTTCTCTCTCCAACAAATGCTCGACACCAAGCATCTCTGAGAATTTGAGTACCTCGTCCTCCGAAACTCTCTTGTATTTGCTTAAAAGTAATCGAACTAGGTCTATTAGTCTCAAACCCTTTACAGTTGGTGGTTTCTGAAAAGCAATCCCAATTCCCAACCTACTTCTCTCATTTATGCCCAATTCAGTTACATCTTCTCCCTTGAAGAATATTCTGCCTTTTTTTATTGTATATTTCCTACTTCCGATTATCACGTGAAATAGAGTACTTTTCCCAGACCCGTTTGGGCCAAATATTACGTGAATTTCCCCCTCTCTTACGTAAAGGTTCACTCCTTTGAGTATTTCTACCTCATCTGTCCCAGCGTGAAGATACGCTACCTTCAGCAATAGCTCCCCCTCCTGACTGTTTTTCAGAAAAACTTTTTAGTCCCGTCTACTACCAGTCCAAGGGTGCATGCTTTGATCTCGAGAACTCTCATATTTTCCCTGATAGTCCTCTCCTCACTAGTCCCAGTTTGGTCAGAGGAGAAGCCGTCGGTAGTCATGAGCATAAAGATATACGCGGATGGAATATCCGAAGTCAGAATAGAGTTCCCCTATGAGAACTATGAGGCCTTCCTAGAGAAGATGTCCTTAATGGACATAAGTCCAATTGAGGCTCAAAAGATCATAAGAGGCACGATAAATGACTGGTTGGAGGGAAGTAAACAGTTCTCATTTATACCAGAAGGAGATAAGATGATAATAGAGTTCAAGTGGGTGGAATCCATAAGAGAGACTGAGGACGGGTACTATGAGATAAAATACAGGGACTTCGACTATGACATGAAAAGTCTCTCAGCAATGCTTTTCGGAAATAAGAAATGTAAATGTCTGGATGCCCTCAAGATAGAGCTTCCGAAAGGATCTAAGCTTAAAGACGCAGTTCCTGTGTATAACGAGAAGCAAAATGGTGTTTATATATGGTATAACGATGAGAGCAGACCCAAGCCAGTGAGATTCATCAGGTATATTCCGAAGGTAGTTTATTCGATAGTGTCAGAGGAGGAGTCTGTGAAGGAGATGATTGAGAATGGGAAGGTAGAATTACTAAATCTCAGAGAGAAGCTAGATGAGATAAAGGATATGGGAGCAGAAAATGAGAAAGTAAATGAAATATCTCAGAAGTTGGGGATAGCAGAGGATCAAATCGCGGAAGCAGAAGAACTACTTTCAGGGGGAAGTACTAGGGATGCATTCCTCAAGGCTAAATCAGCGAGAGAGATACTCTCCGTATACTACTCTGAAATGGAGAACTACTTTTACTGTCTTAGATATAGAGAATTATCAGAGGATGTGAAACAAAAAATGAGCTTAGTAAATACCTTAGTCGAGGAAGCTAAAAAGAAGAACCATCCAGCCATCTTAGACATCATTGAGATGTTAGACTCAGCCAAGGAGGATCTCAGAAAAGCTAGTGCTTTTGAAAGAGGAGAGATATGCGAAACAGCGTATTTCTATCTAATAGGGGTTAATCATACTCTTTCAAAAATAGAAGAGATAGTTGGTGGAAAAATACCATTGGACATCCTTTCCAAGAGGACTGAGGTGAGAGAGAAGCTAACTGAATGCAACAACGGAATATACAAAATCAAGGAAACTGGAGATAGCAAGGAATTGATTGAAGAACTTACCAAATATAGGGACAGTGCCTCAAAGTACATGAATGAATCAATAGATCTAGCTTTAGATGGTAAATACACCGAAAGTAGAGAAAAGATCACTCAAGCAGAAGCAGAGGTAGACAAGTGTCTGAGAGTAATTAAAGAGTATGAGAAGGAAACAGGGGGAAATTTCCTGAGTCCATTGAGGATAGGAATACTACTATTATTATCAGTAGTAGTTATATTCATCGTTTCACTGACACTAAAGATCAAAATGGCCAGAAAAAGACAAGAAGATCATAAAAGTGGTGTAACAGTAGAAAGCGGGAAACGAAATCTGGAGGAAGGCAATGAAGGTAAAAGATCTGAGTAGGGAGAGACTTATCTGGATAGCCGCCATAGTTCTAATTCTTTACCTCATATGGTTCATAGTAAAGCAGTTGATAACCCCACTCGTCCTATCGTTCATTTTCGCCTATCTATTTAGACCGATACACAAGGCCCTGAGCAAGAGAATATCGAGAGAACTCTCCTCCGTAATGGTGACGATCGCTGTGCTGGCCATGGCTATAGGGGCAATGGTAATATTCTTTTGCTCTCTCCCGAGAACAGTAGAGCTGATAACAAAAGAGCTGAATTACATGAGTGAGCTCATAGTCAGAAACTTCCCTCAACTCAAAGGAGTAATAAGTTCAGTTTCCGCAACTCTCCTACTCCAGCAAGAGGCATGGAGGATATTGCACCTCGTGAGATACATACCTAAGGTAATCATCCAGTTTTTGGTGTTCATAATATCTTTCGGCTTCATATTGTACTACTGGGAGGAGGCATCTCTCATAATAAGTAGATTCTCGGAGGAGAACTCCCTAATAAAGAAGATGGTAGGGAGAGCAGATAAAACACTCTATTCTGTCATAAACGTTTGGTTTACACTGAGCCTAATCAAAGCTCTACTAATGTCAATATTGTCATACTTTCTCGGCCTAGGCTCATCCACTAGTATGATACTTGGTACCTCGTGTTTCTTTCTAGAGCTTCTTCCAGTAGTGGGCGGATGGATAGTCTGGCTCACGCTATCTATCTACCTCCTACTACACGGCAGTGTCTTGTACGCAGTAATAGCGTCCGTTTATGGGTTTCTCCTAATATCTCCAGTACCTGATCTAGTACTTAGACCTAAGATGATATCCAAGGGGTCTGAAGTGAATCAATTCCTGCTAATGATAGGAATGGTCGGCGGGTTGATGGCCTTTGGCATACCAGGATTACTAATAGGCCCAGTTGTCTTTTCACTTCTAGTAATACTCCTCAAGGAGTACCTAGAATCTAGAACAATAACAGAAGAAGGGGATCAAGGCGAATGCTATGAATCCTCCTCTAGTACAGATAGTAATGACTCCAAGACGTAACTCCAAGCCTCCTCGTATTCTCTCTCGTACTCTGGCCTAAACCTCTGTTTACTTCTGGCGGTTGAGTCCCTGATTTCCTTGAGTATTATGTCTTTCGTAACCTCTCCACTCATTATCCTATTCACTAGAGCGTATCTATCTCCCCGCTCTATGGATGACACTATGGACAGCAGAGCCATTCTATATCCCCCATCGAGTCCTTTAGCTATTTCCCTTGCTTCAGAGATGTTTCCTCTAAGTATCAGCTCTATGACTTTCTTCACCTTCTCCCTGATGTAGATCACCCCTTAACCTCTTTTTCAGATATTCTACAGTCTCTAGCGCCCTTTTGAATATGTAATCTGTTATGAATCCTTTTTCTCTGTATTCTACTATCTTATCTTCGTCCAACACCTCTATTTCTCCGTCTGCCGTCCTAGCTAAGTCTATCTCTAGGTCTATGTATCTCACTCTCCAAGGGGATATTTCTATTGGGGTATTGATGTTGAAGTACTCTCCCTTCAGGTTTCCATCTTTGTCATAGTATTTCGTCCGATAGTACCATGCACCCTCTGAGAAAGTAGTTTCAGCGTAGTCACCCTCTTCTATTGGGACGGAAATACCATCATAAATTCCTTGGCCTCGAATCTCTCTCCTTATTGTTACCTCATTTTCTCTAACGTCTATTATCTTTCCGAACCTTCCCAAGTGTATGACCTCTCCATTCAACTTAACGTGTTCTATTACCAAGTTTCTCCCAGGGGTGATTCTTTCCCAGTACACTTTTCGTAGCTCCTCCGATATTTCTCTCTCGATGTCAGGAACTCTTCTCAATATTCTCTCAGCAAAGTCAACCACTGGTGATAGATCCCTCTCTAGAGATTTATACTTGTGATGTCCCGCGACTGTGGGTGCGACTTTCCTTCTGATCTCATCCAATATCTCCTTACTCTCTTTGGTGAATTCAATTTCGACCACTCTCTCATCTCCCCTTATCAAACATGGAGCCTCTTTCTCCTTGGCTAACTTTAACATCCTCGTTACTTCATTCTCAAGCTCTTGTAATTCAGATACAAGCTCAGAGACTTCTTTTCCTTCAGCTGCGGTTCTCCAGAGTATCCCCCAATTCTTCTTCATCACTTCACCTAACTTCCTCAATCTTTCTATTTCACTTTGATCCCTTATCTTCTTGCTAACCCTCACACTTCCATCCGATATCAGAACAGCGTACTTTCCTGGTACAGAAAGTTGTGTTGTAAGTACAGCTTTCATCTTACCTTTTGGCATCTCTTTTACTTGGACCAACACCTCTTGATTTACGTCTAGTTCCTCTACACTATCTACACTTCTGAAAGGAAGAAATCCAATCTCTTCACCAATGTCCACGAAGAAAGCCCTCTTAGAATAGTCTATTTCCTTTACCACTCCTTTGTATATTCCGTTCATGTACAGAGGATATCTCCTGAAAATAGACGGATATAGTACGTCTCTCAGAGTGTCTTGAATTTTCTCCACACCATTTTCCAACCCTTTTACCCTTATCCCATTGTGTCCATCCGTATCCACAATATCTACTTCTGGACTCTCTTTCAAGTATTCTAACCCGAGTCTCTCTCTTATGGTATCTGAGGGCTGAACTATTCTAAATCCCATTTCACTGAGTATGTATGAGAGGGCTGTAGAGTATATGCCCCTGACTCTGACCGAATGCAAGGCCATCCCCTCCTAGAGTGTTGATCTAGCGCGATTTGGAATCTCGTAATTATCGAGGCTAGGACAAGCTCGCCTTTTGCGTTCCACTATGATATGAAATCCTGAACTTGAAAATCCATGACAACTTGTTCACCCAATTTTTCTCATTTCACTTTTTATTTAATCCTTCTCTTCTTTGCCTTCTCTTCGACACTCTACTCTCCTTGGTCTGACTATCCTGCCTTCCCGGCATCGGGAGATAAAAAATTAATTTTAGACACTCTAGTATACGCTATGCTATTAAATCACTCGGACATCTAACCATCCCACACTAATACACCAATACCCTTATATCCCATATGAATGTATTACAATGGGGTCAGGAATGGACGTTAGAGAACTGGAAGATAGGATCAAAAAGATTGAAGAGGCAATTATCAGCCTGAATGAATCAGTAAGAATAAATATAGAGGCAATATCTCTTTTAGCAGAGGTTTTAGAGAGACAAATGAGGCAAATGAAGAGAAACAAGGGGACAGTGGCAGAGGGGGAGGCCGAGACACTCTATGTTTAATCAACACTCCGACACTGATAAGAAAACCTTTTACCCCCAACCCTCAATTGCTCCGGGGGAAAGGTAATGGTAAGGAAAACGGGGATCCTATCAACTACATTATTGCTATTGCTCCTGTCCTCCCTTCTCATCACTGTTGTGGAAGCTGGGACTGAGAGAACAATAAAGGCACCAGCAGTTAGGGAAACAGAGGAAGGTTTCGAGGGAGTAATAACAGAGATGACAGTAAGAGTTGAGAAAGGAGAAGGGCACGTATATGTGGAGATAGTCCCATTCTCCGCAGTAGATACTCAAGTTTCAGCTAAACTAGCTGTGGAGGTTGCATCGAGAGTCGCTGGCGTAAATCCGGAGGACTACGATTTCTTCGTGACGATAAGGGCAGAGTCACCTGTGATAGGAGGTCCGAGTGCAGGAGCCGCTTTAACGGTTGCGACAATTTCCGCATTGATGAATCTGAAAATAAGAGAGGACGTAATGATAACCGGAACAATAAATCCAGATGGAACTATAGGACCTGTGGGAGGAATATTAGAAAAGGCAGAAGCTGCACACAGAGCAGGTGCCAAGAAATTTCTAGTTCCAGAGGGGCAATTGGTGATATTGCAGCCATTTAGGAGAGAAAGGAGATTGGGGCCCCTAATAGAAATAGTCACCGAGACTAGAAAGGTCAACGTAGCCGAGTATGCTAAAGAGAAGTGGGGACTAGAAGTGATAGAGGTCGGAGATATATACCAAGCAGTTGAAATAATGACAGGTAAAAAGCTCAGAGAAAGAGAAATAACAAAAGAAAAGATAGAGATGAAAAAAGAGGAAAGGGAGATACTAAAGCAGAAATCAATGGAAATGATAAGTGAAGCAAAGAAATCAGTTAGGGTTGCTGAGAAGATGGCCAGAGAGATCGGAGATGAGACCCTCATTCAAACAGTGGAGGAAGCTAAAGAGAGACTAGATAAAGCCGAGGAGGAGTATTCTAAGGGGAATTACTATTCTGCTAGTAGCTACTCATTCCAGAGCAAAATAAGTTCTGGTTTCGTTAGGAAATTAGCTGAATTCTGGAATGAAGATCCAGAAATAGCCATAGATGAGTTTTTAGATGAAGTAGACGAGGAGTTGGATTCGAAGGAAAGACAAATAGAAGATTACACTGGATTTTCCTCAGCATCCGCTATAGAAGCATATATAGCTGCTGAGAAGAGAATAGAGGAAGCTAAAGAGACACTTAAAATAGCTAGAAAGAATTACTACAACGAGAAATACAAGGAAGCAATCTACTCCGGAGTATACGCTCTAGAAAGAGGTGAAACAGCAATATGGTGGCTGGAGTTAGCTAAGAGAATTGGTGGAGGAGAGAGACACATAGACTTCAGTAGACTAAAGGAAATTGCTGAGAGAAGAATAGCGGAGGCTCAGACTACCCTGACCTACGCACAATTAATGACTAGAAATGGATCAGAAGTCCTAGCAATGGCAAAAGACAAATTAGAATCTGCTAAAAAAGAACTAGACAGGGGAAAACCAGGAGCAGCCTTATTAGATGCGATAGACGCCAGAGTACAGGCAGCAGTCGTAATGGAAATTCTCGGCTTGGAAGAGAATGAAGTCGAGAAGAGGTATGAGAGAGCAAAGGAGGAAGCTACAATTGCAATTTCAACAGCTAGAGGAGAGGGAGTAGAACCTATATTGGCAGTCAGTTACTACGAATACGCTGAAAGCATAAAGGAGGAAAATCCAGTGAGCTCCCTAGTACTAATGTTGACGGCAGCAGAGATAGCCAGAACAACAAAGCATCTAGAAGAAACACTAACTGAAAAAAAGACTAATAGAATAGTAAAAGAAGAGGAAAAAGAGGAAGAGAAAAGAGCAGAGGAGGAAGGAAGGCCAGAGGAGATACCGGGGTATACCTCAATGGATGTAGTTATGTCCGCAATACTGGGAATTTCAATCCTTCTACTTGTTAGATCTAGGAATCGAAAGTTCCCTCCCAAAATCTCTTCTTCTCCAACGATTTTATGTATTTAAGTGCGGTTTTCGGATCTATACTTCTATTCCTCAATTCTCTCATTATTCTACTCAGTGTGTACTTCCTCAGATCCTTCCTATCTCTCCAGGTCTTCCTTAGCAGCAGACAACCATACTCCCCCACTTCTCTCCCCATGAGAGCAATACATTCATTTTTATCTAGGGAAAGAGACGCAGGAAGTGCTATTTTGATACCAAACTCTTCACTCGTTATTGAGAGAGAGCCAGTGGGGAGGCAGTCCCCAAACACCACTACACAGTCTTCACCTCTTTCCAACAAGAAGGAATAGATTGCATTCCTCACAGACCTGCTGCACGGACCGCAGGGATGTCCCCTGAAGTGTAAATCTGGCGTGTTTAGGAATTTACCCTTTAATCCAATTTCTGAAAGGAAATTTTTCGTCCAATCCAGATCAACAGATCTATTCACCACGACCAGAGGAGTTATCTCGGCACCTATTTCCCACATTATTAAGAGAGAAGCCCCGCTGTCTATACCTCCAGAGAACGCTAGATAGACTCTATGAGACAATTCTGGCAATTCCTCACTTAGAAATATTCTCCACTTGAGCAGACCCGAGAAGTCACGGAGAAACTCTCTAAACTCCACTCTCTTCTCGATCAGGTTCTCACACTTTTTAATCGAGAGCGACACTCTGTATCTCTTCAATGGATCTTTAGTCCTCAAGTATAGCATATATGACCCTCGATGCATCAAAGGGCTCTATCTCGCCCATGTAGACGCTTCTCAGGATCTCCATTACCGGTAGCTTACACTTAACTCTAACATCACCCATTTCCAACATTTCCCTTCTACTCAGAGAGAGGAGTCTTCCGAGATTGATGAATGGCTTCTCCATTTTCAATACGAAGGTAGGCCCATCCCAGAACACTACATCTACGTCTTCAGACAACCCAATTTCAAAGGCCCTCCTGAGACAAAGGGGCCATTTCCCAAGAGTCGGGAGTGCCACTTCTTTTTTCGGCATAAGACCAATTTTCTCGGAGAGGAGAGACTGGTAATTACTTTCTAGGAAGAATATTAGGCTCTCTCCATATTTATCTAGTTCAGGAAGCTTCCTTGGAGGATATTTCAACTCAGAGATCATTAGCTCT